>Ga0209474_10000125_pt1 | contig 90475 bp, 91 predicted proteins | sample GraSoiAngelo_145_FD_185902 | JGI IMG/M metagenome (GOLD analysis project Ga0209474, IMG submission 185902) | Grasslands soil microbial communities from the Angelo Coastal Reserve, California, USA - 14_1009_05_20cm (SPAdes) (version 2) | ecosystem: Environmental > Terrestrial > Soil > Grasslands...
GCGAAGTGCGATTTTGCCAAACTATCCCCAATCAAATGAAACACCTCGCGTGCACATTCGCCGGCGAGAAAGAGAGCAAAGGACTGGACTTCGGTGTGTGCGTGCCGCCGTGCTCTTCCTGCTCATACTCCTCACACGCTCTGCGGCTGCTCACGACCTCGAACTCCTCCCCGAGGAGAGGGTCGTCACATCGTCTCCCGCGAACCTTCCACGCGTGACCGCGCTTAGGCGGGAATTGGCGCTATGGAGGGAGAAGAAGCCCGGGCCACAACTGCTTCTTTTCGCTGAACTCGGCGGCCCATATCGGTCCAGTCCTGGCGAGATCATCCGAGTCGTGAGTCCAAATGCTTGGCCCGAGAACACGGCAACGGGCTACGCCATCGTCATCGACGAGCAGCGAAGGATCCGGCTGTTCCAGGAATCGCCCACGAGCTTCTCAGGCGATTGGCGCCTCGAGCTTACCCATGTCTTCGACGAAGCCGGGCGCACCGTATCGTTTGCGCGTTTTTCGCAATTCTACAACTCGGGATGCAGCAAGTTCGCACGGGAGCAGTCCGTGGCTTTCTATGACCGCGAGGGCCGACTCCTCGCGCGTGACTACCGTCTCGAAGACGACACCAAGAGGCCGCTGAAGGCGTCCGACTGTGCATTCTTTTACCGCTATAAGTACCGAATCCACTCTGACGCGCGAAGCGTTCTCGAGGCCGCGCACCTATCGGCTGGCGTTGCGCGCGCGGGGGCAAAACTCGCCCCGTAGACGTCGGTGGCGCGACAAGGACTGCGGCGGCGCGATCGAACTGCGCACGCGCCGGGCATGCGGGGGCTCCCAGTTCGCATCGCGAAGGGGCTCAACCGCGTCATGCAGCGCCGCGGGCGCGTATTCGACGACCACTATCACTCGCGCCTGCTGCGCTCGCCCACGGAACTGGTCAACGCGATTGCGTACGTCCTCGGAAACCACGAGCACCACTACGGCCCATCCTGCGGCCTCGACGTGTATTCATCGTTGGCGTGCGATGCGGCCCGCGTTCTCGCAAAGCCAAGACATGGCTGATCCGCACCGGCTGGCGGCGCGCCCGGGTGAGGTCGCCGTGGCTGCAACGCTGGCGCACAATCCGCGAAACGGCCGATTTCTCGGACGTCCTCAGCGCCGCAGCTTGACGCGTTACTCCGCCCGCACCCGCGCTGGCGACTCCGTCGCCAGCTGCACTCGCGCCACGCTGCGCCTCGAAGGCTGCTTCGCGTACGCGAGGTTCGTCTCCACCTCCGCTTCGCCGGGCGCCGCGTGGACGATGAGCTCCACGGTCGCCGGCGCGCCTTCCGCTCCATACCGAACTTCATGCCGCGCCAACGCGTGACCGCCGCGGCGGACGATCACGTCGACTTCAGTGACGTCGCCTGGCATCACCGCTGTCAGGTCAACGGCCAGCCTGAGGTCGCGCGGGCGCCGGAGCTGTGACCACAACAGAAGGCCGCCACCCAACACCGCAAGGAAGAGCAGGCGCGGAGCGAGCTTACGCATCGCCTCCTTCGGGCTCCTTCTTCCTCGATTTCACCTTCGCCTTCAGCGCCGCATCGCCGCTCGGCTTGAGCTGGATGGTGGCGTTCACCTCCAGCGTGACGCCGTTGAGCAGCTTCCAGATCTCCCGGCGCAGCGTCTCGCTCTCCAGGAACCGGCGGACTTCGTGCGTGACCACCCGCGCTACCTCGCTGCGCGTCTTGTCCGCCTGGGCGATGAGGAAGGCCAGGGCGTCCTTGGGCATCTTCATGTCGCCGACGAGGTTGCGGATCCCCTCCTCGGTCATGAACAACGCACCCACGCCGGTGAGGACCGCGCGGCGCACGATGTCGGGAACGATGCCGGACAACTTCTTCATCTCCTCGGGTGGGAGATCGTCATCCTCTTCCGGCATGCTCGGCCCTCCGAAATGCGTCGCGCCCATCACTTCTCGCCATCGTAGTAGTCGACGGCGTCGGCTTGGCGGTGCACCGACATGATCCCATGACCGCGGGCCAGGACGCCGACCTTCCGCGAATCCGGGTAGACGGCTACTTCGGGTTCCCGCATGGTGGAGATCGCGAGGTATCGCAACGGGGCCTGCGAGCGGTTGATGATCTGGTGCCCCGGAGGCCCCGGTGGAAACGTGACGTAGTCCCCCGCGCGCAGTGAATGCTCCTCCTCGCCCAACCGCAGAGTGCCTTCGCCCTCGAGGACGAACACGGCCTCGTCGTTCGCGAGATGGAAATGGAACGGAAATGCCTTCTGGCCCGGCTGCAACTCGAACCAGCTCGCGCCGATGCCCTTTCCACCGGCGGCTGCGCCGAGCCGCTTTCGCCGGAAGGCGAAGCCGCCCTGCTCCACGATCTGGTCGTCGCACTGCACCAGCGAGGTCTTGTTCACGCTTTCTTCCCCAGTTGCACGAGAGGTTTCTGCCCGCGCGGGACCGCGGTCATGTTCGCGAGCGCGACCCGGTCGGCAACGTTCTGCGCGATCCGCGTGAGCGCCTGGGCTTCGGGAAGACCGGGGTCGGCGGCGACCACGGGCCGCCCGTCGTCGCTTCCGACACGGATCGCCGGATTGATGGGAACTCGCCCGAGGAACGGCACTCCCAGCTTGGCGGCGGCCTGCTCCGCGCCACCCTTGGAAAAGATGTCGGTCTCATGGTGGCAATGGGGACAGACGAACCCGCTCATGTTCTCCACGAACCCCAGCACCGGGATGTTCACCTTGTCGAACATCGTCTTCGCCTTGATGGCGTCGGCCAGGGCCACGTCCTGCGGCGTGGTCACTACCACCGCGCCGCTGACGCTGACCTGTTGCGCGATGGTGAGCTGGATGTCGCCGGTGCCGGGCGGCAGATCGAGGATCAGGTAGTCCAGGTCACCCCAGCGCACGTCGCGCAACAACTGCACCAGGGCGCCGTGCAGCATCGGGCCCCGCCAGATCATCGCCTGATCGGGATCGACGAAGAACCCGATGCTGATCACCTTCACGCCGAACGCGGTGAGCGGGACGACGCTCTTGCCGTCTTCGCTGGTCGGACGCGCGCCGAACAGGCCCATCATCAGAGGCAGCGACGGGCCGTAGATGTCGGCGTCCAGCAAGCCGACCTTGCACCCCAGATTCGCCAGCGCGACGGCGACGTTGGCGGAGACCGTGCTCTTTCCCACCCCGCCCTTGCCGGAGCCGACCAGGACGACGTTCTTCACCGAAGGGACAAGATCGTTGGGATTGTGCTGTTTGGCGGGCGAAGGGCGGACGTTGGCTCCGAACGCGACCTCCACGCGCGGAAGCTGCAGCGGCGAGAGCATGGCCCGCACCGCTTCCTCGATCCGCGCCTTGTGCGGCGAGGCCGGCGTCGGCAGCTCGACGCGCACCCGCACGCCTCCGCCGTCGAGCATCTCGGGATGCTTGAAGTACCCGAGCTCGGACATCGGCCGGCCGGACGAGGGGTCCTTGAGATCCTTCAGCGTTGAAAGAACCTGCTCCGCCGATACGCCCATAGGGCGCCGGAATGTGCGCGGCGCGCCGGGTCAAGTCAAGGCGAGTGGAGGAGCGGCCGGCCGGGACGTTCCTTCGTGCGCTTCCCGTTGTCGAGGACGAGCCGTCCGTTCACCGCCACGTACGGAATACCTTCCGGATACGCCATCGGTTTCTCGAACGTGGCGGTATCCCGGATGGTCGCGGGATCGAACACGACCAGGTCCGCCTTCATGCCCACCCGGATCAACCCGCGATCCTGCAGCCCCAGCCGGCGCGCCGGCAGGGAGGTCATTTTCCGGACCGCCTCCTCGACCGTGAACAAGCGCTCGTCGCGCGCGTAGTGGCCGAGGATCCGGGCGGTGCTGGCGAACGCGCGCGGATGGGCGCTTCCTTCGGCCGCGAACGGACCGTCGATCCCCATCCCGCCGTAGTCGGTGTCCATGGCCACCCAGGGTTGCGAAAGGCCGACCTTCACGTCGTCCTCGCTCATGCCGAAGCGCGCCACGCCGATGGAGGCCCGATCCAGCGCGACGAGGTCGACGAGCGCCTCGGCAGGCGTCTTTCCCAGATCGCGCGCAGCCGCGTCCAGCCGCTTGCCGACGTGCTTCTTCACCTCCGGGTTGACGGCGGATAGCAGAAGGATGTCCTCCGGGTGGAGATCGGGCTCGATCTCCGCGATCATCTTCGCCCGCTGAGCCGGATCGCGGATGCGCGCCAACATCGCGTCCACTCCGCCCTCGTGCGCCCAGTCCGGGATCGTCGCGTCCAGCCCGTTCGCGCTCGCGATCCAGGGATACATGTCGGCGGTGACGTCGAGCCCGGCTGCCCGCGCCGCCTCGATCCGGCCTACGACCTCCTTCATCCGGCCCCAGTTGGCGCGCCCGGAGACCTTGAGATGCCAGATCTCCACCGGCACTCGCGCCTCGCGGGCAATGGTGAACGCCTCGTCGAGCGCGTCGCCGATCCTCTTCGACTCGCTCCGGATGTGACTCGCGTAGATCCCGCGGTGCTTCGCCGCCACCTTGGCGAGGGCGATCAGCTCCGGAGTACGGGCGAAGCTTCCCGGCTGGTAGATGAGGCCGGTCGAGACGCCGAACGCGCCCTGCCGCATCGCTGTCTGCACCAGCCTCTGCATCCTCGCCAGCTGCTTCTCGTCGGGCTGCACGTCCTTGAATCCGAGGACGATCCCGCGCACCTGCCCCGCGCCGACCAGCACCGCTTCGTTGATGCTCGGGCGGGCCTTGCGCAGCCGGCGGAAGTATCCGGAAAGATCCATCCAGTCGATCTTCAGCTTGTACTTGCGGAGCCAGGGCTCCTGCTCGTGGATCCAGGCGGCATTCATCGGCGCCGGCGAGATGCCTTCGCCGGTCAGCTCGGTGGTGATCCCCTGGCGGACCTTCGACTCCTCGCGGGGATCGATCAGCACGTTGAGCTCGCTCTGCCCGAGGAGATCGATGAACCCGGGCGCGATCGCCAGATCCCGCAGCTCGACCCGCCGTTTCGTCTTTTCCCGAGAAAGATCGCCGACGGCGGCGATGCTGTCGCCGCGGATCCCGACGTCCGCCCGGAACCAGGGCGACCCGGTCCCGTCGACGACGCGCCCGCCGGAGAGGATCAGATCGAAGACCGCCGCGCAGAGCAGCGCGATCATGCCTGCGGCGCCACCGCCACCACACCCTCTTCTCCCTCGGCTCCGTCCACCACGGCGCGCACCGGCAGCGCCTGGCGCACCGTGGTGGCGAGCTGCAGCAGCGAGCCGGTCACCTCGCTGGTCGTGTAATGACAGCTCGGCGGCGTTCCGGCGCGGGCGCCCAATCCTCCGGCGCAGAGGACCGCGGGAAGCAGCAGCCTCTCCGCCATCACGGAGTCCAGCGCCCCGCGCCGCTCGAGGAAGCGCGACAGCCGCTCCGCGACCCGGTCGCCCTGCTCCGGTCCAACCAGCGCCGGCGCCTGACCGAGCGCGGAAACGGTGACCACGCTGTTCTCGAACTCCGCAGTCGCCGTGATGGCCCAGCGGCTGCGCGCCGTCGAAGACGACGGCAGGGGCAACGGGACCCGCTCCGCCTCGGCGATGACGCCCCGGCGCCGCATCGCGCGCACGACCTGCTGCGCCGCTTCCTGCGCCGCCTCGTAGCGTCCGCCACCCACGGCCGCCACCACGGTGACCTGGCGGAGAATTCCGCGATGCACCGCGCGGAATGCGGTGAGCGCGGGCGCGGGATCGAGCAACGCGACGATCTCGCCTTCGTCGGTCCCGAATCCTGCCTGGGTAAGCTCCAGGCGGATCTTCAGACCGAAGCGCGCCGCACACGGCGCCCATCCGAGCCGCAGATCGTGGAAGGTGGGAGCGCCCTCGCCGTGGTTCGGTCCGCGCAGGCGAAGCTCGCTCGGCTTGCCGAGGAGCGCAAGGGGCCAGGAGAGCGTCCAGAGAGCGCGGGCGACGGCGCCGGCATGCGGCAGCTCGAGCAGGTGGACCCCGGCGCGCGGACGCGGCAGCGTCAGCTCGATCTCGCCCTCGGCGGAGAGCTGCTCGCGCGCCGGTTCGCCGTCGCCGCCGAGCTTCACCGCCGCTACCGCCAGAGCCAGGTCCGCGTCGGTCAAGGGACCGCGCAGCCGCAGCGGAACACCCGTCGCCAGCGCGAGGCCAATCGCACCGTCGAACACCGCCTGCGCCGGACGTTCGCCGAGCTCCAACGTGCCCCGCATTCAGACGGACTCTATCGCGCCTTGCGCAATCGACAAGGCGTCAAACCGGCCTGCCGTCCATCAGGATGTCGCGCAGGCCGGCGGATCGGGCCGCTTCAATCGCGCCAGAAACTTCCCGGTCGGTCACTCCGCGGGCAATGACCGGGAAGCGCGAGGCGCGATACAGAGGACGATACTGCGAAAGGACGTTGACGCAGATCGCCTTTGACACGGCGGCGATGCGCGGCATCAGCTTTTCCGGTGCCGCCACGCCGGCGGGCAGGACGAGATGGCGCACGATCACCTTGGTTTGCCGGTGCATCTCGCGCAGCGACGCCTCCAGGGCGGCGGTGTATCGGGTACAACCCGAGAGCTCGTAAGCCGCGGCATCGTCACCATATTTTGCGTCGGGGAGATAGACGTCGACGACGCCGTCCAGGAGCCGCAGCGCCTCGACGCTCTCGTATCCACCGCAGTTCCACACCACGGGCAGCGAAAAGCCGTGCTCTGCGGCGATTGCGAGCCCTTCCAGCAACACCGGCAGGACATGCGTGGGCGTGACGAAGTTCGCGTTCGCGGCCCCGGCCTTCTGCAGATCGAGGAGGATCGCGGCGAGCTGCGCGGGAGAAGCGCGCACCGCGTCGCGCCTCTCCAACGAGAACGACCAGGTCTCGCAGGTCTGGCAGGCGAGGTTGCAGCCTGCGATCAGGACCACCCCGGATGGAACCAGCTCGGGCTCTTCTCCGTAATGGACCCCGGCGCCGGCGAGCGAAAGCCCGTCGTCCTCCCGGCAGACGCCGGCAGGGGCCGAGGTCCGATCGACGCCGCAGAGATGGGCGCAGAGATCGCAGCGCGCGTAGTGCCGGCGGGCTTCCGCGGCGCGAACGCGCAGCTCCTTGGACGAGAGCCTCACGTCGGCCTCATCTGGCCCCGAGGAACGACCAACAGCGCTCCGCCGGAGATGCAGAGATCCTGTCCGATGCAGTGCGAGGAGGCATCGCTCGCCAGCCAGAGCGCGGCGTTGACCACGTCGTCCACTTCCGCGACCCGGTGGTTCGGGATCGTCGGCACCAGCGCGGGCCCGATCCGCCGCAGGGAATCCTCCGCCATCGGCGTGCGCACCCATCCGGGAGACACGAGGTTGACGCGCACCTTCGGCGCCAGCTCGACGGCGATGGACATCATCATCGACTGCAGGGCGCCTTTCGACGCGGCGTAGTGCGAGTGGCCGGGCTCGCCGCGTTGTCCGGCGGTGCTGCCGATGAAGACGACGTTCTTCAGGCCGGCCGGGAGCAGCTCGCGCACCAGGTAGAAAGCCGAGAACACGTTGACGCGAAACATCTCCTCGAGCGTCACCGCCTGGATCCTGCCGATCGCGCCCCCGTTGTAGATGCCGGCCGAGTGCACGAGCAGGTTCACCTCGCCGAGCTTCTCGCGGGCGGCGCGGACAGCATCGACGCAGCCCTGCTCGGTGCCGAGATCGGCACGCACGGCGAACGTTCTGGCAGGCGGCTCGTGCGTCCGGTGGTGCGCCGCGACGCGCGCGCCCTGCGCCACCAGCGCCTCGGCGATGCCGCGGCCGATGCCGCTGGAGGCGCCGGTGACCAGCGCCGTCCGCCCCGCCAGGTCCGGGTACGTCGGAAACATTGCCCATTCTTCGCACACATGGTTCAGCTACGCGAGGTGCTCGCAGCGCTGATCATCTTCGTCGCGACGTACCTGTTCCTCGCCGGCGCGGAGCTGCCGTTCCTGAAGCTCGATCGGCCCGGAGGAGCAGTCGCCGGCGGGGTGGCGATGGTCGCGCTCGGCGTCCTCACGCCGGCACAGGTCTACCGGGACGCGATCTCCTGGGACACGCTCGTCCTGCTGCTCGGCATGATGGTGATCACCAGCGTGATGGCGCGCGCAGGAATCTTTCGCTGGATCGCCTGGGTCGCGCTGCGCCGCGCGCACGGTCCCCGCGCGCTGCTCGCGGTGCTCGTGCTGGTCGCGGGAACGCTCTCGGCGCTGCTGGTGAACGATACCGTCTGCGTGATGTGCACGCCGTTGGTGGTCGCCCTCGTCGAGGCGGCGGCCCTTCCCGCGCTCCCCTATTTGCTCGGGCTTGCGTTTTCGTCCAACGCAGGATCCGTCGCGACGCTCACCGGCAATCCGCAGAACATGCTGATCGGCACCCTGAGCGGCATTTCCTACGCGCAGTTCAGCAAAGCGCTGCTGCTCCCGGCGCTGCTCTCGCTCGCCGCCGTTCTCGCTGTGCTGCTGGTCGCGTTCCGGCGGGACCTTTCCTGGAAGCGCATCTCCGTCGACGTGCCGGCGCCGCCGCTCGATCGAAAGCTGGCGCTGCTCTGCACCGCCGGACTCGCGTTCGTTCTCGCCGGCTTCCTGCTCGGGTACGACCTCGCCTGGACCGCGATGACGGGCGCCGCGCTCCTGCTCGCGCTCTCCCGCCAGCCGCCGAAGGAAATGTTCGCGCAGGTCGACGGGACCCTCTTGCTGTTCTTCGCCGGACTCTTCGTGGTCACCCACGGCGTTGCCCAGGCAGGGATCGCCGAGCGTATCCATTCGGCTCTTGCGCCCGCGCTCGGCTCTGACGCGACGCAGCAGACGGTCCGCTTCGGAGTGTTCACCGTGGCCGCCTGCCAGATCGTCAGCAACGTGCCCTTCGTTCTCCTCGCGGCGCAGTGGGTGCGGAAGCTCGCCGATCCGCATCTCGGCTGGCTGTCGCTCGCGCTGGTCTCGACGCTCGCCGGCAACCTCACTCCCGTGGCCTCGGTCGCGAACCTGATCGTCCTCGAACTTGCGGGAGACAAAGGGAAAATCCCGTTCTTGCGCTTCCTCTGGCTGGGTGCGTTATGCACCTTCATCCCGCTGGCGGTGGGGGTCGGTTGCCTGCTGGTCGAGCGGGGTTACTTCTGAAGTGAAATACTCCCCTCCTGACGGCCGTAGAAGGCCCTGTGGACACGGCACTCGCGCTTCCCTTGCCCTTGACCTTGGCGCCCGGAACTGAGCTGGTCCGCTCCGCCTGCCCCGCCGACGAGGCGGAGTGGGCGCGCGCCGCCGCTGGCGGTGACAAGGCCGCGTTTGCGCGCCTGGTGGAGAAGCACAAGCAGTCCATCCACGGTCTCTGCTTCCGGCTCCTCGGCGGAGGCGAAGAGGCGCGCGACGCTGCCCAGGAGGCGTTCGTCCGCGCCTACACCGGCATCCGCGATTTCGATCCGCGCCAGCCCTTCGCCGCCTGGGTCCTGCGAATCGCGCGGAACCACTGCATCGATCTCCTCCGCCGCCGCCGGCCGATGCTGACGCTGGCCGCGGAAGGCCGGAGCGACGAGGGACCCGAGACCGGCGTCGCTCCGGAGCTTCCCGACCACTTCGCCGTCTCCGGCGAGCAGCGGGTCCAGGAAGAGGAAGCGCAGCGCGACCTGGAGCGCGCCGTCGCCGCGCTGCCGCCGCGCTACCGCGAGGTGATTGCGCTCTTTCACATCCAGCATAAAAGCTACGTCGAGATCGCGCAGGCGCTGGGGGTGCCGATGGGCACCGTCATGACCTGGTTGCACCGCGCGCGCAAGGAGCTGAAGGCGCAGCTGTCGGAGCACCTCTCATGAATCACCTCACCGACAATCAGCTCCAGTCGCTTGCCGACGGCACGCTGCGCGGGCCCGAGGGCTTCGCCGCGCGTGAGCACTGCGACGCTTGCGAGCAGTGCGGCGCGGAGCTGTCCGTCTACTCTGCGCTCACCACCCGGCTCTCCGCGCTGACGGACCCCGAGGTGCCGGCAGACTTCACCGCCACCGTCCTCGCCGCCGTGGAAATGCGCGAGGCGCAGCTCGTCACCCGCCGCCACACGCTGCTCGCCGCCATCCCGGCGTTCGCGCTCGCCCTCTTCGCCATCGTGGGGTGGGCCCTGAACGCCCAGGTCAATCATCTGATCGACGGCGTTTCCGCGGCTCGCACCATCTGGGTCGCGCTGAGCCCGGTCTTCGACGCCGTCCGCGTGCCGCTCGGGATCGGCGCTTTCGTGTTCCTGGCCGTGGTGCTCACCGCCCTCTCGCGGACGCTCAAGCCGGCCTACGCGCGCATTGCCGCGAAGTCCTGATCGATGACCGGACTTTTGCTCAGCGTTCTCCTGGCCCACGGCGGGTTCTTTGTCGAGCATTTCGGAGACCGTGCCGTCGGACGGGTGGTAGGCCGGATCGCGGACCGCGTGCTCACCGTCCACGTCACCAGCCCTGACGAGGAAGCCTCCGGAGACGCGGAAGCGGAAGCCGACGCGGAAGCGGATTCCGACGACCTGGAAGTCCTGCCTCCCGTTCCGCCGGTCCCTCCCGTTCCGCCGGTCCCGCCGGTACCTCCGCGCGTCAAGAGGTTCTCCCCCCAAAGCGCGCGTGAGCTTCCCCACTTCACGGAGAAAGGCCGCAACGTCCCCACGGCGCAACTGCTGCACCGCATCGCGGAGACCGCGGGCTGGACGATGACCCTGGTGGGGTCTCCCAAGGATCGCATCGACGTCGACATCCAGGACGCCGATCCGCGCGAGGCGCTGCGCCAGGTGCTGAAGCAGAGCGGCGCGATGGGCGTCCTCAAGAACGACAAGCTGGTGGTGGTGGCCACGCCCGACGCTGGCGGCGCCGCCGGGATGCTGATCGAGAAGATGTCATCGCGGCAGCGCGTGCTCGGCGAGCATCGGGGCATCGTGAAAGGCGGCAAGCGGAACAGCCGCGACGTGGTCCGCGTGTTCCAAGGCGACATCGCTGTCCAGCAAGGGCAGATCGTCCAAGGCGACGTCGTCTGCGTGGGCGGTTCCATCGAGTTGGAACCCGGCAGCGTGGTCCAGGGCGATGCGGTCGCCGTTGGCGGCAGCGTCACGGTCAACCAGGGCGCGCTGGTGATGGGCCAGGCGGTGGCGGTGCTCGGATCCGTCGACGTGGAGCGCGGCGGCCAGGTGATGGGCGAGCACGTCCAGGTAGGGCTCGGGAAGATGCTTTCCGGCTCCCGTCATCGGGGATGGCGGACCGGACTTGGGCCGTTCGGGTTCTTCCCCACGATCGCGTTGTTCGCGCTCATATACCTGATCGGGCTCGTGGTCCTGCGGATGTGGCCGGAGCGGATCCGCAACGTCGGGTTTGCCATGTTCGAAAGCCCGGTGCGCAGCTTCACCGTCGGCTTCCTCTGCTGGCTGCTGCTTCTCCCGCTCATCGTGCTGCTCGCGATCAGCATCGTCGGGATTCCGCTGATCCCGTTGCTTCCGGTGATCATCTTCCTCAGCATCGTGATGGGGCTGTCTTCGTTCGCCCTGCGAATCGGCGAGTCCCTGCCCGCAGGCCCCGGCCAGCGGTTCGTGGCTCCTGCCGCGCTCGGAATGGGAATGGCAGTGCTGCTCCTCGTTGCCTTCGTTCCCTGGCTGGGCGTCTCCATCCTCGCGCTGTTGCAGTTCTTCGCCCTGGGCGCCGCAGTCGGTTCGCGCTTCGGCCGCGCTCTCCCACCCCACACTGCCTGAAAACCAAAAACCTTCATTGATCTGAAGCCGTAGAGCGCCGAAACTGCGCGTGGATGCGCTTCAGAATCTCCGGATTGATCCTCCTTGCGATGATGGCATGTCGCGAGAAGGTGGTCGCTCCTGTTGCGCCGCCGACGACGCCTGTTCCGGGACGGCAGGTGTCGGCGCTGCGGAGCGACCCGGCCTGCGCGGCGCCCTTCGATGCTCCCGGCGCGCGCGAGAAGCTCCGGACCGCGACCGGTGAGCTGAAGATCGGCGTGCTGGCTGGCCTGAAGGATGCGGACGAGGAGAACGTCGCCTTCATCCGCAAGCTCGTCGCCGAGCTGAAACGGCGAGGTGCCGAGGCGCTGATCGCCGACGGCGACCTGGGCGACAATCCGGACGAACAGGAGACCCTTCTCGGATCCCTGGCGGAGAGCGGGCTCCCCGTCCTTGCCATCGCGGGCAACCGCGAGGTGCGCTCCGAGCTCGATGCGGTCGAGGCCGAGCTGCGCAAGAAAGGCTCGCGCATCGTCGACCTCTCCCATACGCGGATCGCCGATCTGGGAGATGCGACCGTCGTCGGCCTCCCCGGAGCGTTCGAGCGGCGTCAGCTGCACTCCGAGGGCGCCTGCGTGTACGTGCAGAAGGACATCGAAGCGGTTTCCGCCGCCCTGGACCGCGTCACCGCTCCCGCGATCTTCGTGGCATCGATTCCGCCGCGCGGGCAGGACGTGCGCGCGCTCGACGTCAGCGACGGCCAGAATCTTGGCGACCCCCGGCTCTCGCAGCTCCTGCAAAAGGCGCAGTTCGGCATCTTCGGACAGGTTTGGGAATCCGGCGGTCGCGCCGTCGACGGGCGCGGCGCCCCGGTGCCACCGAAGACCGAGGTTGCGCAGCTCTACCTGAACCCGGGCGCCGCGGACCGGACGCCCTGGCCGATGGCCGACGGCTCGACCGTGGCAGGCCAGGCGGCGCTGTTGACCGTGCACGGGCGCAAGGCCGCCTGGGAGCCGGTGCGCATCGCGGAGGAAAAGCGATGAGCGGGAAGCTCGGCGACATCCTCATCTCGCGCGGAGTGATCGACTCGGAGAAGCTGATCGCCGCCCTCAGCGACCAGCGCGCTTTCGGCGGGAAGCTGGGGCAGACGCTTGTCGATCTCGGCTACGTCAGCGAGGACGACTTGATGATCGCCCTCTCCGAGCAGCTCGGGCTCGACGTCGTCGACCTCGACGGCACCGAGGTTCCTTCCCGCGCCCTGCGCTGCTTGCCGGTCGACGCCTGCGAGCGGTACGGCGTTTTTCCCCTCGAAGTGAACGAGCGCGAGCGCGTCCTGCGCGTCGCCACGGCGGAGCCCGATCGGCAGGCCCTGCAGGAAGTGGCGCGGATCTGCGGTTACGCGCTGGAGCCGGCACTCGCCTCGATGAGCAGCATCGAGCGCGCGATGCGCAGGTATTACTTCGGCGAGCGGGTCCCGCGCCCGCGCCTCGGCGAGCCGCTCTCGGCGATTCCCGACATCCCGCTGGGCGCGCCGCGCCCGCGATCGGTGCCGGACCGCACGGCCGAGGCGGAGTTTCCGGAAGCGATGCTGGAGCCGGACGACGAGGATCAGATCGCGATCATCGCTCCGGACGGCGCGTCGCAGAACGCGCTGGAGGAGCTGAAGGCGCTGATCATCCGGTTGGAGCGGACGATCAACGCCCAGAGCCGCGCCTTCCGCGCGCTGGTCGACCTGCTCCAGGACAAGGGCGTCGTCCGCCGCGGCGAGCTCGGGCAACGCGCGGCGAGGAAATAGCCTTTTCAAGGCTGTTTCCGCCTTCGCGGAAACAGCCAGAAACTGCGAGGCGCTAACCCGCCTGCGGCGGGCGCGCCTAGACGAAGCTCATTCCGTCGTGGCCTTCGCCCTGGCCCTCGAGGATCGCCTCGATGGCGCTGCGGCGCTTCTCCGTCAGCTCGCTCACCAGCGCGAGGATCTGCGGATGCGTGACCACCAGCTCCTGGAAGCTGTCCCGCGGGAGTCGCAGGAGGATGGAATTGGTCTGTGCGCTCACGGTCGCGGCGGCCGGCTCCCGGGTGAGGAGCGACATCTCCCCGAAGATCTCGCCTTCCTTGAGGACCGCCACCTGTCGCTGCTGGGTGGAGACCTCCACGATGCCGTGGAGCACCACATAGAGGCCGTCCGAGCTCTTCCCCTCGACGATGATCTTCTCCTGTGGAGCAGCCTGACGCATGCGGAACTTCTCCACGATGGCCTTGCGCTGCGAGGGATCGAAGTCCTTGAACAACGGCGAAATGGCCATCACGTTGTTCAGGAGCCGCTGCCGATAGAAGTTCTTCAGCGACGAGATCACCTGGGGATACTTGCCGGCCAGCTCGCGCAGCATGTTGTCGGTCACCTCGAGGACCTCGGTGTCCTCCTCCGAGATGACGTTCGCCGTGCGCGGCGCGCCCGAGAGCAGCGCCATCTCGCCGAAGAACGCGCCCTCGCCGAGGTGCGCGAGCGTGAGCTCCTTCCCGTCGGGGGCGCTCTTGCAGACCCGGACCCTCCCTTCGACGATGATGAAAAAGCTCCGTCCGGGGTCGCCCTCGCGAATGATGATCTGGCCGGGAACGTGGCGGTGGTAGCTCAGCCGGTTCACCAGGGCGACGAAGGCGTCCTGCGGAAGGTCGTCGAACAGCGGCACCTTCTTCGCGTTCATCTTCGACGCGCGCTCTTCGGGCGGGGCGGCGATGTTGCCGAAAGCGCGATCGAAGTCCTCGTCCTCGGCGGACACGGCAGGCGCGGCGGTAGGCCTCGCACCTGCCAACTCCTCGTCGGCGGTGATGGAGAGCAGCTCGACTTCCTCTTCGACGCCGCTGGAAAGCAGGTCCGCGATGGGACCTGTCTGGCGTACGAACTCCTCGCCCGAGATGACCTCTTCGTCGTGCGGCGCTGCGACCAGGTCCTCCGCCTGGAGGGTGAGGATGGCGTCATCGGGCAGCGCCTCCGCCTGCGGCGGCGGCAGAAGCGGATCGAGATCGATCCCCGCCTGCGGCTGGGGCGCCAGCGGAGCGATCGCGCGCTGCTTGCCGCGCGGAGGCGGCGGAGGAGGCTCGTCGGGGATCTCCGCTTCCAGCTCGCCGCCGCTCAATGCCACGCCGCCGCTCAAGGCCTGCGCGCGGCTGCTCAATGTCTGCGGGCGACCGCGCGGAGGCGGCGTGGCCGCCATCCCATGGTCGAGCTCGAGCGGCTCGTCGTCTCCGATCTCCGGCAGCTCGATGTGTCCCGTCGTGTCGACGACCCGGGCTGACTGCGGGGCGGTCACGGGCTTCGCGGCGGCGGGGCGAGGCGCCGGCGGCGGTGCCTTCTTCAGGCCGGTCCGCCCCAGCGACACCTTTCCGATCCGGCGCTCGTTCATCGCCGCGAGCTGCCTCTGCGCCTCGGCGTTGCGCGGATCGATCTCCAGGATGATCTTGACCGCCCCGATGGCCTTGATCAGCTGGCCTTCGTCCCCGAAGAATTTCGCCGCGTGCTGGTAGGCCTGGATGGCCAGTTGTGGCTGATCCATCCGGCGGTATGTTTCGCCCAGCCTGAGCCGCTGGGCCATGTCCTTGGGCTCCAGGGCGACGAGCTGCTCGAGGACCTCGGCCGCCTTCTCCCACCTCGACTTCTTGAGGTGCTCGGCGACCTCGTCCTTCAGCCCGCGGATGTCGATCTGCGGCTTTTTCGCCATCCGCCCCCTTTCTAACCTTGCTTGCGGGGGCCTGTCAGGTTCAGCGCCTGCTGTGGCGGCCGCGGCGCGTCCTACCCCCTGGGCTCGGCGGCCCATGGCCGTGCCGCCGGGCGGGGAGCGCTACCGGCGCACGACGGTCGCTCGCCTCGGCCTTCTTTCCCGCCTGGGCGCGCAGCGACTGCACTTCCGCGCGAGTCAGTTCGCGCACTTCGCCGGGTCGCATGCCCCCCACCCCGATGCCGCCGTAGTCCGCCCGGTGCAGCTTCTGCACAGGCGCGCCCACCGCTTCCATCAGCCTCTTGACGAGGTGTTGCCGGCCCTCCGCCACGACCACCCGCACCCAGGTGTTCTTCGGCGTGCGCGAGTGCAGGTCGGCCTCCAGCGCGCGGGCGCGGCCGTCCTCCAGTCTCACTCCGCGGCGGAGTCGCTCGAGCTGCTCCGCCGCCGGAACGCCGTGCACTTTCGCCAGGTAGGTGCGGCGGACGCCGAACCGCGGATGCATCATCGAGAAGGCGAGATCGCCGTCGTTGGTGACGATCAGCGCTCCCTCGACGTCGTAGTCCAGCCTCCCGACAGGATACACGCGCTCGGGGATCTCCTCCAGGTACGCCTTGATGGTCGGGCGATTCTCCGGATCGCTCAGCGTCGTCACGCAGCCCGCCGGCTTGTAGAGCACGTAGTAGACCTTGTCCTGCGTCTCGCGAATGGTGCGGCCGTCGACCTGGATGAGGTCCTGATCCAGATCCGCCTTGCTGCCCAGCTCCCGCACCACCTTGCCGTTGACGCTGACGTGTCCGGCCTCGATCAGCTCCTCGGCCTTGCGCCGCGAGGCGACGCCCGCGTGAGCGAGGATCTTCTGCAGCCTCTCGGCGCTCATCTACTCAGCCTTCGGCGGCTCTGGAACCGGCGGCGGCGCCAGCACCGTCGCCGTGCTCTTCGACGACTCGTCGGCGCGGTCGATGGCGTTTTCCAGCTGCTCGAGCGCGCTCTCGCTCTCGGCAGTCGACTGGATCATCCGCTCTTCGGCCGCCGGATCCTGCGCCAGATCCGCGAGGCCCGCCGCCACAGGCCGCGGCGCTTCGTCCTCGACGATCTTGCGCGACTCCTCCGACAGCTCCTGGAACTCGCGCAGCGTGGGGAGCTGGGTCAGGTCGCGGAGGTTGAACAGCTCGAGGAACTCCTTGGTGGTGCCGAAGATGAGCGGCCGGCCTGGCTCGTCCTTCTTTCCCAGGATGCGGATCAGCTTCCGCTCCAGGAGGGCCTTGGTCACCGCGCCGCAATCGACGCCCCGGAGGTCCTCCATCTCCGGCCGCGTGATCGGCTGCCGGTAGGCGATGATCGCCAGCGTTTCCAGCGCGGCCCGGGTGAGGCGCAGCGGCTTCACCTGCAGCATGCGGCGCACGTACATGGCCACCTGGGGCTCGGTCCGCAGCTGCCACCGTCCGCCGAGATCGACGAGGATCACTCCCCGGCTTCCCGCGGCATACGCGCTCTGCAGCGACGCCAGCGCGCTTTCGAGCAGCTCCCGGGAGAACTGCGTCGCTTCCTCCAGCATGGCGAGATCGAGCGGCTTCTCCGCTGCGAAGAGGAGCGCCTCCACGACCATCGCTGCCCGCTCGGGGGTCGCGAATCGGGCTGCCTCCTTCAACTGCTGCAGCTCGGTGCGCGCCGCCTCCTCGCCCGGCTCGTCCCCGGCGCCCGCCCGCTCGACGGCGCCCTCCGCGTCCGGCGACGCGAGCTCGGAGATCGGCAGATCCGGCTGCTTCTCACCCTCGGTAGTCAAGCGACGCTCCTTCCGCGGACGAGGTGAGGAGCGCCTCCGTCCGCCCGATGTAGATCTCGGCGTGACGTTCGGGCTGGTGGACGCGGATCAGCTTCAGCCTCGCCATCTCCAGCAGGGCGAGGAAGGTGGGAACGATGCGATGGCGGTCGCGATCGCCCAGATCGGCGAACAGCGAGGTGAAGGTGATGCGATCGAGATCGCGCAGCCGATCGGTGATCACCGAGATCCGATCGCCGATCGAGAGGCGCTCGATGAACACTTCGTGCGGGATCTCGATCTTCCGCTCTTTGAGCACCCGGTCCATCAGCTCGATCAGGCGGTAGACGGAGAGATCGGGCGGCCTCAGGTACGCGACTGCGCCCGCGGCGAGGGGCAGGTCCTCCTTGGCGCGGCGCACGAACACGTCGCGACCGAGCTGCGGGAGCGCGCCGATCCGTAGCGCGACGTCCTTGTACTTCTGATACTCGAGCAGCCTGCGGACCAGCTCCTCGCGCGGATCCGGCCCGAGCTCCCCTTCGGGAGCGTCCGCCGCCTCCTCGCGCGGCAGCAGCATGCGCGACTTGATGTGCGCGAGCGTCGCCGCCATCAGGAGGTACTCGGCCGCCAGATCGATGTTCAGCGCCTGCGCCGCGTTCATGTACTCGAGGTAGCGGTCGGTGACGAAGCTGATGGGGATGTCGAAGATGTCGAGCTTGTGGTCCTGGATGAGCGAGAGCAGCAGATCCAGCGGCCCTTCGAAGACGGGCAGCTCGACGGCGAAAGCGCCGTTCTGGGCGGCCTGCACCTCCATCATGTCAGCTTCACCGCGTCGCGCACCGCGGCCATGGTCTGTTCCGCCACCGCGGTGGCCTTGCGGGTTCCGAGCTGCACCAGCTCTTCGATGCGGCCCGGCGTCTGGTCCAGCTCGGCTCGCGCGGAGCGGTGCTTCTCCAGCGCGGGAAGGAGGCTTTCCAGCAGCATCTTCTTGCAGTCGACGCAGCCGATGCCCGCGCTGCGGCATTCCCGATCGACCAGCTCGACCCGCTCCGGAGTGCTGTAGGCGCGGTGCAGCCAGTAGATGGGACAGACCTCGGGATGGCCGGGATCGTGGCGCCGCTTCCGCGCCGGATCGGTGACCGCCACCATGACCCGCTTGCGGGCGCTCTCCGGATCTTCGCCCAGCTCGACGGCGTTGCCGTAGCTCTTGCTCATCTTGCGGCCGTCGAGCCCGAGGATCTTCGGAACGTCGGTGAGATACGGGTGCGGCTCGACCAGCACCGGCTTCTGCGGGGAGCCGAAGTGGAAGTTGAACTTGCGCACGATCTCGCGGGCGAGCTCGAGGTGTGAGACCTGGTCCTGTCCCACCGGCACCGCGTCGGCGCCGTAGAGCGCCACGTCCGCGGTCTGCAGCAGCGGGTATCCGAGGAACCCGTAGGTATTGAGGTCCTTCTCCTTGAGCTGCTCCTGCTGCTCCTTGTACGTAGGCACGCGCTCGAGCCACCCGAGCGGCGCGACCATCGCCAGGAGCAGATAGAGCTCTGCGTGCTGCTTGACGTGGCTCTGGATGAACAGCGTGCAGCGCTCGGGATCGAGCCCGGCGGCGACCCAGTCGGCGAACATCTCGCGCTGCGCCTCGCCGATCCCGGACGTGTCCTTGTACTCGCTGGTGAGCGCATGCCAATCGGCGGAGAAGAAGAAGCATTCCGCCTTCCGGCTGATCTCGATCCAGTTCTTCACGGCGCCATGGTAGTGGCCGAGATGGAGGCGCCCGGTGGGGCGCATGCCGGAGACGACGCGGCGCGGCTGGCGCTGTGGGGGCTTCTGGGCGGCTTCGCTCATTTCGGGGCTGCTCGTCCGGGCGGCTCACGCCGCGCGTGGCCCGGACTGTAGCGGATCGGCCGGGGGTCAGGCCATGAAAACCGCGGCTTATGCCCGGGGGTGCTTGGCGATGACCGCCTTGAGGCGCTCGCGGTCCACATGCGTGTAGATCTGCGTCGTCGCGATGTCCGCGTGGCCGAGCATCGCCTGCACGGCGCGCAGGTCGGCGCCGCGCTCGAGCAGATGGGTGGCGAAGCTGTGGCGCAGCGTGTGCGGGTAGACGCGCTGCTCGATGCCTGCCGCGCGCGCGTATCTGCCGAGCAGCTTCCAGAATCCCTGCCGGGTCATGTGGCCGCCGCGCGGGGTGACGAAGAGGTCGGAGGAGTGGCGAGTCCCGAGCAGCTTCTGGCGCGGCCCCCCGAGATAGACGTCGAGCGCCTCGCGGGCGCGAGCGCCGACGGGAACGATGCGTTCCTTGCCGCCCTTGCCGCGCACCCGTACCACGCCGATCATGGAGTCGATGCCGCCGAGGGGAAGCCCGACCAGCTCCGAGACGCGCAGCCCGCTCGCGTAGAGCACTTCCAGCATCGCCTTGTCACGTGCGCCGGTCGCCGTCGAGGAAGTGGGCTGCGCGAGCAGCCGGTCGACGTCGTCGATTCCGAGAAAATGCGGCAGGGGGCGCGACCCGCGGGTGGCTTCCACTCCCTCCGAGGGATCGCTGGGCGCGAGGCCCTCGGCGTTCGCGAACTTGTGCAGGCCCCGCACCGCGGCCAGGTGCCGCGCCTGCGACGCGCGCGAGAGGCCGCGAATCTGGAGAGCGCCGAGGTGCTGGAGGACGGTGGGCTCCGTCACCTCCGACAGCCGCGCGATCCCGCTCGCCGAGAGCCAGTCCACGTATTCGCGCAGGTCGCGAGCGTAGGCCTCGAGGGTCGCGTCGAGCAGCCCGCGCTCGACGCGCAGGTGCGCCAGATACCGATCCACGGCTTCGTCCAGCGCCGAGGGCGCGTTGTGCACCGCTTCGGTCACGCCACCACTCCTTCGAGCCGGCCTTTGCCTTCGCGCAGCACGACCGGGGCCGGACCGGTCAGATCGAGCACGGTAGAGGGCTCGTTCAGCGTCACGCCGCCGTCGAGGATCAGGTCGATTCCGTGACCGAGATGCTCCTGGATGTCGGCCGCGTCGGTCAGCGGCTCCTGATCGGGGAGCGCGGCGCTGGTGGTCGCCAGCGGATGTCCAAGCGCGCGAACCAGCGCGGTGGCCACCGGAGCATCGGGCACGCGCACTCCCACCTGCCGCTGCCGGGTGAGCGCCGTGCGCGGCACGAGCCTGGTCGCATCGAGCACGATGGTGTACGGACCGGGCAAGAGCCGCCGCATCAGGCGGAAACTCTCGTTGGAGACGATCGCGTACTTCGCAACGTCCCCGAGGTCCGCGCAGAGAAACGCGAACGGCTTCTTCCCGTCGCGGCGCTTCAAGAGGGCGAGGCGCTCCATCGCCTTTTTCTGGAACGCATCGCAGCCGAGCGCGTAGTAGGTATCGGTGGGGTAGGAGACGATCCCGCCGTCCTGCAGCACGGTTTTGGCGCGCTGGATGTGACGCGGCTGCGGATGCCGCGGGTCGACGGGCTGGATGGGAGCGCGCTTCGCCACGCGGTCCATGTTCCGCCGCCGCGCGCATCAGCGCAAAAATTCGGCAGAAAACCGCCGAAGCACGCGGAGGCGGGGCCCTCGCGGGCCGCCGCCTCCGTCAGAGAACCCCCGGAAGCTAGCCGCTCCCGCGCCGAAGGCGCGGGTTTGCGGCTACGTTGTAGGCTGTTCCGTCATTCTTCGTCGCGCCGGCCACCCTTCAAGTTGCCCATCTCGTCCAGGCCGCCTTCCTTCTTGGCGGCGGCCTCGCGGGCCATTCTCTTCCCCTGCTCGATCAGCTCGCGGACCTTCTGCCCGCCCTTGTGACCGATCTGGGAGTAGAACTCCGGACCGCGCGCGGCACGGACGGACTCGCCGCCCTTCTTGCCGATCTGCTCGTAGAACTCGTGCCCGCGCTCCGCCTTCACCGTCTCGCCGCCCTTGCGGCCGATCTGTTCGTAGAACGCACGGCCGCGCTCCTGGGCGACTTTTACGCCGCCTTTGCGTCCGGCCTCGGCCACGGTCATTCCGCCCTTCTTCTCCTCCGCCATTTCCCTGCCTCCGGTGGTTGGAAGGAACCCCCCTCCCGTCCCCCTTCGGCCCCTTCGGTTTTCAAGAAGCGCATCAGAGGATGCGCTTCTTGCCCTGCTCGATGAGCTCGCGGACCTTCTGGCCGCCCTTGCGGCCGATCTCCTCGTAGAACGAGGGACCGTACTTGTCGCGGACGGCCTCACCGCCCTTTCTCCCCCCGAGCTCACCACCCTTGCGGCCGATCTCCTGGTAGAACTCGACGCCCCGCTCGTCGCGGACGCGCTCGCCGCCTTTCCTGCCGGCTTCGGAGACCGTCATGCCGCCTTTTCCATTGCCGCGGGTCTTGATCATCTAACGTTCCTTTCCCGCAGCTACTCCTGCGCGGGCTCCGGCACGACCTCGCCGCCCGGCGCCGGCGTCTTGTCCTCGGAGGACCTGGCGCTCTCGCTTGCCGCCTTCTTGCCCTCCTCGATCAGCGTCCGGACGCGATGCCCGCCCTTCTTGCCGATCTCCTCGTAGAAGGGCGTGCCGCGCTCTGCCTTCACCGCCTCGCCGCCCTTCTTGCCAATCTGCTCGTAGAAGCCGGCCCCCCGCTCGGCCTTGACCGTGTCGCCGCCCTTCTTGCCGATCTGCTCGTAGAAGGCCCGGCCGCGCTCCGCCTTCACCGTTTCTCCGCCCTTGCGGCCAATCTCCTCATAGAAGGAATGCCCGTATTTGTCGCGCACCGTCTGGCCTCCCTTGCGGCCCGCCTCCGATACGCTCATCGAGCCCTTCTTCTTGCCCGTGCTCTCATCAGCCATTCCCGCCCCCCTCACACGCCCCGTTCCGGAGCAAACTGGTTATGTCCGCGCCGCGCCGACCCCCGGCGAGGACCCCGCTCGGCTTTGCGCCCCGCCGCGATCAAATCGCGCACGCGCTGCCCGCCGAGCTTTCCGATCTCCTGGTAGAACTCGATCCCCCGCTCGGCCTTCACGGTCAGGCCACCCTTCCGGCCGCCGATCAGGCCCCCCAGCCGTCCCGCCTCGCGGACGGTCATCCCCCCCTGGCGTCGCGGCATTTTCAATTTGGATGCCGGCCGCTTGCCCGTCCGATTGCCATCCTTCCGTCGTCCCGCCCCACGCGACTTGCTCTGCAACCGACCTGCCACTTGCACCTACCTTTGCGCACGTTGGATGTCGTGCACCTCACATTGACGAACGGAAGCTAGGTCGGCGAGCGCAGCCCCGCAAGCTGCCAACCGTCCGGGACCGCTGGGGAAATGGCTCAGCCCCCTCCCGCGAGGGAAGCGATCGCCGTCTGGACGGCTTCTACGACGGCCTCCCGCCGCGATGCGTCCATAATTTTGCCGCTGGCCTTTCCAAGCCGGCCGGCGAGGTCACGCAGGTAGAAGGCATCGGTAGCGCGGTTCCCTTCCGTGGCGATTCGAGCGACTTCGATGCTCACGCCTGCCCTGTGTAAAGCATCGGCAATCGTGTGCAAAAGGCCAGGACGGTCCTGCGTGAGCACGTCGAGGATGGTCATCGCATCGCTGCTCACGTCGTCGACGCGGACCTTCGTTTGGACCGAAGGCGCCGCCGAGCTCGCCCACGTCGCGCGCCGTAGCCGCTTCTGCACCAGTCGATGCGGATCGTCGGCGCCCGAGAGGAGCCGCAGCAGATCGTTGCGCGCCGCTTCCCAGCGCGCCGGCGATGGGGCGCCGCCACCGGCCTCGCGGACGACGAACGTGTCGAGCGCGATCCCGCCTGCGAGCGAGTTCACCTCGGCTCCGAGGATGTCGATGCCGTTCGCCGCGAGGGCCGCGGTGAAGAGAGCAAGCAGACCTGGGCGATCGGTCGCGAGCAGCGTCAGGTCGGCTTCGCCGACCGCCGATCGGTGCAGCTCTCCGGCAAATCCGGCCTTGCGCGCGTTGGTCCACAGCCGGAGATGGCGCGCGGCCGTCTCGGGAAGCGCAGTCGCGAGATACCGCTCCGGCAGCTCCCGTGCGAACTCGAGCGCGAGCGAGGCCTGCTCGCCTGCCAGTGGTGCGAGCCGGTCGGCGAGCCTCTGCCGCCGTGCCTCGATCGACTGGGCGTGCTCCGGCGCGCCGAGACCCTCGGCGAGCATGGTGGCGTGCGTCTTCTCGTAGAGCGTTCGCAACAGATTCGCCTTCCAGCGCGTCCAGTTCTCGGGCGACACGCAAGCCATGTCCGCGTAGGTGAGCAGATAGAGCATCGCCAGTCGTTCCGCCGTCTCCACTTCGCGGCCGAATGCCTCGATCAGGGCGGCGTCCTCGAGGTCGCGACGTTGCGAGAGATGGCTCATGCGCAGGTGCGCGAGCACAAGCCACTCGACGTCGCGGGCATCGGCGGGATCGAGGCCGATCCGCTGCGCGTATCCGCGGACCAGCTCCGCGCCGCGGGCCGAGTGATCCGGTCCCATCCCCTTGCCGAGATCGTGGAACAGCAGCCCGAGCATGAGCGCCAGCGGACGCTGCTGCGCGCGCGCGACGCGGGTCAGCTCCGGCTCGGCGTCCGCCAGCGCGCCGGAGCGGAGCCGCATCATGTGCGCCAGCGCGAACACGGTGTGCGTGTCGACGGTGTAGACATGGTAGAGGCTGTGCTGCGCGCGGGCGCGCAGCCTGGCGATCTCGGGGAAGAGCGCGCCCAGGACCCCCAACTCGTGCAAGGGGACCAGGGCGCTGCCGTCACCGCCGTCGCGAACGAGAAGTTGCCAGAGCTCGAAGTGCGCCTCGCGGTCGGTGGCGAGCTGAGGACCGATGCGCTGCAGCTCCTGCACCAGCAGATCGCGCGCGTAGCTGTACACCGGCAGCGCCCAGGTCTCGGCGACCGCGTAGAGCCGGACCATGTCCGCGGGACGGCGGGCAAAGACTTCCTTGTCGTTGACGGTGATGCGGCCGTTCCAGACCTTGAAGGCGTCATCGATCGGCTTGGGGCGCGGCACGCGCTTGAGCAGGCTGCGCGGTGCATCCTCGATGGCGCAGCGATTGATCAGCGCGTCGGAGGCGCGGGCGATCTCCTGCAGCGCGATGTACGTGTCGCGCATCAGCTTCTCGACGCCCAGCTCGCCGCCGGGATCGTCGCCGTACCCGAGCGCCTGCGCCAGCCGCCGCTGGTTGTCGAACGTCAGGCGGTCGTCGCGGCGCCCGGTCGCGTAATGGAGCTCGTTGCGCAGGCGCCAGAGCAGGTCGCGGGCGGCGCGCGCGGCGGTGACCTCCCGATGCGGCAACAGGCCGCGCTCCCCTGCCTCGCCCAGTCCGGCGACCTTGTGCCGCACGCGTGCGATCCAGAGAGCGGCCTGGAGATCGCGCAGGCCGCCCTTCCCCTGCTTCAGGTGCGGTTCGAGCAGCCAGACCGATCCGCCGTAGCGGCGGCGCCGCTCGTTGAACTCCTCCAGCTTGTCGCCGATGAACTCCTCCACGCGGCGCTGCTCGAGCTCGGTGACGGTGGCGCGCTCGAGGCCTTTGAAGAGCTGCGCGTCGCCGGCGACCAACCGGCCGTCGAGCAGCGCGGTCCGGATGGTGTGGTCCTCGCGCGCGAGCTGGACGCACTGCTCCAGCGTGCGCGCCGCGTAGCCGGCCTCGAGCCCGATGTCCCAGAGGGCGCGGTGGAGTTGCTCGGCGACCGAGTTCGCCCGCGCGCGGCCGGGATCGCGTTCGCCCGGGAGCAGCGCAAGGAGGTCGATGTCCGAGCGCGGAGCGAGCTCGCGTCGGCCGTAGCCACCGGTCGCGACCAGCGAGAGAGGTACGGAGTCGGGACGGGAGATCTGCGCGAGGATGGCGCGGAACAGCTCCGAGATGACTTCGTCGGTGAGCGCGGAGCTGGCGCGGACCACCTCCTGTCCGCCCGCTCCGGCTCGGTGGCGCGCCAGGATCTGCTCGCGACCTTCCGCCATCCTCGCCTTGGCCCGCGCGACCGCCACCTCATTGGCCATGCCCCGCAACATAACAAGATGGCAGACGGATCAGTCTTCGGATCGACCGCCAAGCACGCCAAGTTGTTTTTTGGGGACGGGCGCACGCATCGGAGGATCGCCCTGCGGAGGCGCACTTGGCGGTGGCTCCCGACGCGGCGGTTCCTTCGACGGCGGATCCCGACGTTTTGGTTCCTTTGGCTTCGGGTCTTTCGCGGGCGCAGGTTTCGGATCGTTTTCGGGCATCGGCGCAGACTACGGGGCGCGGGCGAGGCGGCGGCGTGAGTCGACGAAGTCCTTGACCCCGCGGGCGATGGCCTCTGCCGTGCCGTCCTGGAACCGCCCGCTCTTCAGCCGGACCTCCTCCGCCGGATTGGAAATGAATCCGGTCTCCACCAGGATGGACGGCATCCGCGTTCCGAGGAGCACGTAGAACAGCGCCTGCTTCACGCCGTGGTCGCGCAGCGGGCCGACGCGGCTGCGCAGCGTCCGCACCAGCGACGACTGCACCGACTGCGCCAGGTCGCGCGCATCGCTCGCGTTTGCCTTGGTCGCCAGGTCCGCGAGGATCAGACGGAGATCGCTCACCGTGCGATCCGCCTCGGCGTTCTCGAATGCCGCGAGCCGCGCCGCGTAGCGGTTGCTGGCCACGTTCAACGTCCAGGTCTCCACTCCCTCCAGCCTGCGCCGCCGGGCGGCGTTGCAGTGGATGGACACGAAGAGGTCGGCGCGAGCCTCGTTGGCGATGCGCGTCCGATCGTCGAGAGAGACGAAGACGTCCCTGGTGCGCGTCATCACCACCTGGAAACCGAGCGCCTTGAGCCGCGCCGCGACCTTCTTCGCAATCGCCAGCGCGAGGTCCTTCTCGCGGACGCCCCGCGCCCCGATGGCCCCGGTGTCGCGGCCGCCATGGCCTGCGTCGACGACCACGCGTCGGACCTTGAGGCCGAGCTGTGCCGCCAGGGACGTTCCCGACCCGAGCGCAACCGAGCGCATCTCCCGGGCCTTCGCCGCACGGGCCGGAGCATCTTCGGGCTCGGTCAGCGCGGCAACCGCGCTCTTCACCGCGCGGACGAGGGGGGTCGAGCGCATCGGTGGGTCGGCCGGCGCCTCCGGCTCCGGTGGCCCGTCTTCCGTTTCCTCTTCTTCCTCGCCGCTCTCATCGCCGGCGCGGACGGTCGCGCGAGCCTTGGCGTCCTCGACAATCTGTTCGACGGCCTTCGAGGCCTGGGCATCCACCTCCGCGTCGCCTTCGTTGCCCGCATCGTCGTGCGACTCCGTCGCTGGAGGCGGAGAGTGCTCCGGACCCTCGCGGTGCAGGGACCGTGCGGCAATCCGCATCGCAATCTCGGCCCGTTCCTTCGTTTCGTCCGCGCCGGTCGCAACGCGACTGGCGAGCGCAAGCGCCTCCGCTCCCGGGGGACCGGCATAATCCCCGTCCACCTTCCGCAGCGCGGAGATCGCGGCGCGGGCGTCGCGACGCGATCGCGAGACTTCCCACAGCTCGGCCCGTGCGCGCCCCGCCAAGAGGGCCGCTTCTGCAGCTCGGGGTCCCCGCGGCGCCACCTTCACCGACGCGTCGAGCGTTCGCAGCACCGCCTCCCATCCCTCGCGGTAGCGCCGCCGCCGCGGGTCGGCCCTGAGTCTCTCGAGCGCGCTTTTTCCCGCCTCCAGCTTGCGCGCCTGCACCGCGCCCGCCGGAATGGCTCTGGCCGCGTCTGGGAGGACGGCAAGAACGCCGGCGAGGAGGAGCGCGCGCACGCCCGCACGCTGGCACAGGCGATCGATCCGTCAATTTTTGCTCCCACCCCACCGTACGCTCACCGATACCTGCGCATGCCCGCCGCTGCGAACAGACAGCGCGAGAGCCGCTCCGCCTCCCGCCACCGTCGCCTGCGCGCCGCCTCCCGCGCGACCGACCAGGCCAGGAGCGCAATAGCCGCGATGAACACGAGCGCGCTCATTGCAGCACCACCGCGTCGACCTGCAGGTCGAGCTGGCCGCGGCCCGCGGTTTCCGGAACGGCCTTGAGCCGCTGCCGGCTCCCGCAGCGGCAGCGCCTCAGCGAGGCCAGGTATGCGGGCCAGGTTGCCTCGCGCACGAATTCCAGGGACGCCCCGCGCGTGCGCGCCAGCATCTCCGCGTGGCGCGCCTTCGCGTAGTCCACGGTCTTCTCCACGAGAAGGCGGTTGCACGAGGGGCACCGCCAGATCTTCTTCGAGTCCGCCGTCATGACTCCTCCTCCATCCATGCGCAAAGCCTAAGGAGGGGGTCTGACAATCCGTTCAGTGCCACGCTAAAAACGGCCTTGTTTTCGGCGATTTGTAGCGGAACCGCAGCGCGGTCCGTCAGCGCAGCTTCTTCTGCTGTTCGTGGAGCCAGACGAGCGCGTCCATCGGCGTCGTTCGCGACAGATCGAGCGCGCGCAACGCTCCTTCCAGCGCAGGCACCGGCACCGGCGGCGGCGGAGCCGGCTCGGCTGGCGCCGCTTCGAACAGTCCCAGCTGCTTCCGCCGCTTGCCCCGTCCCGCCGCGAGCGCGGGCCGCCCCGCCTCGTCGAGCTCCTGCGCCTCGAGGTTCGCGAGGATCTCCCGTGCTCGCCGCAGGACGGAGTCGGGGAGTCCGGCCAGCTTCGCCACCTGGATGCCATAGCTGCGCGAGGCGGCCCCTGCGAGGATCTTTCGCAGGAACACGACGCGCCCGTCGACCTCGGTGACGGCCATGGTGAGGTTCACCGTCCGCGGCCTCTCCCGGGCGAGGTCGCAGAGCTCGTGGTAGTGCGTTGCGAACAGGGTCCGCGCACCGACCTGGTCGTGCAGGTGCTCCGCGATGGCCCACGCCAGCGCCAGCCCGTCGAAGGTGCTGGTCCCGCGGCCCACCTCGTCGAGGATGAGCAGCGAGCGCGGCGTGGCCTGGTTGAGGATGCGGGCGCATTCCGCCATCTCGACCATGAACGTGCTCTGCCCGCGCGCGAGATCGTCGGCCGCTCCGACGCGGGTAAAGAGCCGATCGACGATCCCGATCCGCGCCCGCGACGCCGGGACGAACGAGCCTGTCTGCGCGAGCACGGCGATGAGCGCCACCTGCCGCATGGCGGTGCTCTTGCCCGCCATGTTCGGCCCGGTCAGCACGATCAGCCGGCGCTCGGTATCGAGCTGGACGTCGTTGGGTACGAACGGGCCGTCGCCGGATTGCGCGAGCGCGCGCTCGACCACCGGATGCCGCCCGCCCTCGATCGCGATCGAGTCACCCTCGTCCACTACCGGCCGCATCCAGCCGGAGTCGGCCGCGACGCGCGCGAAAGAGAGCAGCGCATCCACCTGCGCTGCGGCAGCGGCGCACGCGCGCAGCCCGGCGCTCTGGCCGAGGACCGACTGTCGCAGCTCCTCGAAGATCTGCTGCTCGAGCGCGTTGCGGCGCTCCTCGGCGGAGAGCACCCGCGCCTCGTGATCGGTGAGAGCGGGCGTGACGAATCGCTCGGCCCCCACGGTGCTCGACTTCCGCTGGTAGTCTTGCGGGACGAGGTGCAAGTTCGGCTTCGTCACCTCGATGTAGAACCCGAAGATCCGGTTGTAGCGGACCTTGAGACTCTGGATTCCCGTGCGCTGCTTCTCCGCCGCCTCCATCGCCGCGATGGCGGCGCGACCCCCTTGCGCCAGATCCGTCAGATCGTCGAGGTCCGGCCGAAAGCCGGGACGCACGAAACCGGGCTCGCGACCCGCGGGCACCTCGTCGATCAGCGCGCGCTGGAGCAGCTCCGCCAGCGCGGCCGGCGCCCGCAACGGGGCCCCGAGCTCGCGCAACAGCGGTGCGGCGCACCCTTCGAGCCGGGCCGCGAGCGGGGGCATCTCGCGCAAGGAGCCGCGCAGGCCGGCGAGATCCCGCGGCGTTCCCTGGCCCATGGCGAGACGGCCGAGAAGGCGCTCCACGTCCAGCACCCGGCGCAGCCGCTCCGCGATCTCCTCACGCAGAACGGCGGCCTGGGACAGCTCCTCGACGGCGTCCTGGCGCGCACCGATCTCCGCCAGATCGAGCAGCGGCGACGCCAGCCAGCGCGCCACCAGCCTTCCTCCCGCCGCCGTCAGCGTCCGATCGACGACCGACAGCAGCGTCCCGCCGCGGCGCCCGTCGGGCGCATGGAACAATTCCAGATTTTGCGCTGCGCTCGCGTCGATCCAGAGGTGGCGCGCGGGCTGCTCGACCGCGACGCGGACCACGTGCTTTGCCGCGGAGCGCTGCGTCTCCTGCAGATACGCCAACGCCTCCGCCGCCGCCTCGATGCAGAGCGCATCCCTCAGGCCGAAGCCATCCAGCGTGGCGACGCCGAGGTGTCGCTTCAGCAACTGCTCCGCGCCTTGCGCGTCGCGGAACGCGCGCGCCTCGACCCGCACGGCGCCGCTGGCGCGGCGCACCGCCTCGGAGAGCCGCTCGTCCCCGACCAGCACCTCGCGCGGACGGACGCGCGCCAGCTCGTCGAGGGCCTCCTGCGCGCTTCCCACCGGCAGCGCCCGCAGCTCGCCGGTCGAGGCCTCCAGCAGCGCGACCGCGGCGCTCTCCTCGGCGACGGCGACCGCAGCGAGCCAGAGCGGCTCGCGGGCCTCGAGCGCCTCCTCGTCGACGAGGGTGCCGGGCGTGACCAGCCGCACGATCTCGCGCCGCACCAGCTGCTTTCCGGGACCGGGAACCTCCATCTGATCGCAGATGGCCACCTTGTGCCCGGCGGCGACGAGGCGGGCGATGTACCCGCGCGCCGCGTGATGCGGGACTCCCGCCATGGGAACCCGGTCTTCTCCCTTGGCGCGGGACGTCAAAGTGATACCGAGCAATTGCGCCGCGAGGCGCGCGTCGTCGTAGAAGAGCTCGTAGAAATCGCCGAGGCGGAAGAAGAGGAGCGCATCGCGCGCCTGCGCCTTGGCCTCGTGGTACTGGCGGAGCATCGGCGTGACCGGCGCCGACGCCTCGGCGGGGAGATGTGAAACCGGCTCGGCCACCGCGTCACAGATACCACGGACGCATGCGCCGGGACCCGCGGGAACGACCGTGAAATGTTCCTCCGGCTCCGCCGTTCTGTCCATCCAGATGCGGGCAACCCTGCTGCTCCTCGCGGCGGCAGCGCCGGCCGTCGCGCAGGCGCAGAAGGAGCTGCCGCCGGAGTCGACGTTCATCCGCACCGCGCATGCCGCGCGGCGGACGGGACCGCGCATCGAGATCGACGGCCGCATGGACGAGCCCGCGTGGCAGGCGGCTCCGCTCCACGACGGCTTCACGCAAGTGACGCCCGACGAGGGACGCCCGGCGACCGTCCGCACTGCCTTCCGCGTCCTCTGGGACGACGAGTACCTCTATTTCGGCGCCGTCTGCGACGACCCGGAGGGCGCCACCGCCACCCTCAGCCGCCGCGACCGGTTCATCGAGGGCGACTCGGTGCAGTTCGACCTCGACACCACGTTCGATCGGCGGACCGCCTACCACTTCCAGGTCTACGCCGCCGGCCAACAGCTCGACGCCATCCACTTCAACGACACCGACATGACTACCGACTGGGACGCGGCCTGGGACTCCGCGGTGGCTCAAACGCCGAACGGCTGGTCGGTGGAGATGAGGATCCCCCTGCGCGTCATGCGCATCCCCGAAAGCGCGAAGATCATGGGCTTCAACGTCTACCGGATCCTCTCCCGGCGGAAGGAGGAGGACCAGTGGCGCTTTCGCCCGCAAGGGCGGCAGGGCGACATCAGCCGGCTGGGCCTGATCGACGGCATCGAAGGAATCCGGCCAGTGCGCGAGCTGGAGCTCCGGCCTTATGTCGGGTTCAAGGCGGTGCGCAACGTCCCGACCTACGCGACGCCCCGGTCCGAGCTGGGGAGCTGCGCGACGCTGGCCTTCGACCGGCAGCGTCAGGGCGGCGTCTGCGCCGGGCTCGACTTTCGCTACAACCTCGCGAGCGATCTGGCGCTGGTGGGAACGGTGAATCCGGACTTCGGCCAGGTGGAAGCCGACCAGCGCGTCCTCAATCTCACCACCTTCGAGACGTTCTTTCCGGAGAAGCGGCCGTTCTTCCTCGAGGGCCTCGATCTGTTCAAGCCGGCGCTGCGCGCCGATCTGGGCGGCCCGAACGGCGGCGACGTGTACCAGATCTTCTACTCGCGTCGCATCGGCCGGGGGACGCCGACGCGCGACGACCTCGACCTCGCCGACGAGCAGAAGATCGTCTACCAGCAGCCGTTCGTCCCCGTTCTCGGCGCCGTCAAGATGACGGGCACGGTCGGATCGGCCAGCGTCGGCCTGCTCACCGCCTTCGAGCCGCGCGTGTTCGCGCAAGTGCTGCAGCCGGGGACGCCCTGCGATTCTTCGGGCACCGCTTGCCTTCCCGAGCGGGTCGACAACATGCGCTCGACGGAGGCGCGCTTCACTTCGGTGGCGCGGGCGCGAACCCCGCTCGGGGACTACGGCCTCGCCGGCGTCACCGCGACCGCCGCCGAGCCGGTGTTCACCAGCCCCAGCCTGGGGCTCACGGACCGCCGCCACGCGCATGTCGGCGAAGGCGACCTCACCCTCTATACCTCCGACCGCGTCTGGGAAACCGACCTGCAGGGCGTGGCCTCGACACTGCACGGCGCCAATGCCGCGCTCCTGCGCGACGGCACGCTGCGGGGATCGACGTCCAGCGGCTACGCGCTCTCCGGCAAGCTCCGCCGCTTCGGAGAGCACGGGATCTTCGGCGTGCAGGGCGATCTGCTCTCGCCGGAGTTCAACGTGAACGACCTCGGCTTCATGCAGCGCGCCAACCTTTTCCGCGGCATGGCGTTCGCCGGCTGGCGAGATCCGCATCCCGGGCCGAACTGGCAAGCGGCGCAACTGATCCTGGGGATCCGCGAGCTACACGACTATTCCTTCGCCCACCGCCTCAACCGCGACGTGTTCGTGGACGGCTGGGTGAACACCAACTCCTTCTGGTTCTGGGAAACCGGCTTCGACGTCTGGTCGCCCTTCGTCGACGACCGCGAGCTCGAGGACGGAACGCCCATCGAGCGCCAGGCGAATTGGCAATGGTTTGGATATCTCTCGACCGACTCGCGCAAGCCGCTGCAGGTCCAGTTCTACTGGACCGAGGGCCGTTCCTTTCCCCGCTTCGAGCGGCTGAACCAGCTCGGCGGCACGCTCGTGTTCCGGCCCATGCCCCGGCTCGATGGGACGCTCGACCTCGCCTACAACGAAAACGCCGGCACCATCCGGCAGATCGCGACGCCGGCGCTACTGCCCGGCGAATTGGACCCGACCCGCCGCGCGCGCTCGTACGTGCTCGCGCCGCAGCAAGCGCGCAGCCTGAGCGCCACGCTGCGCGCGACATACTCCTTCACCCCGCACCTCACGCTGCAGGCGTACGGGCAGCTCTTCACCGCGGGGATCTCCTACGGCAACCAGCTCGGCGCGACCGTCGCTCGAGCGGGGAGACCGACCGTCAAGCTGGACCAGCTCGTTCCGCTTCCCCCGGACCAATATGTCGACGCCAACGAACGGCAGGTCGGATTGAACCTGAACCTGATCCTTCGCTGGGAATGGCGCACAGGTTCGACCTTCTATCTGGTGTACGCGCACCAGAGCTCGAACGACCTCACCAGCGGCGTTCCGAGAGGGCTCGATTACACCGGCGAGCTTTCCGCGCTCAGCGCCACGGGCGTGGCGCACGGAGACACCCTCCTGGTGAAGGTGGATCTGCTGTCGGCGCTGTGAGAGAAGCGGCAAGTGATCCAGGCCGTCCAGGACCTCAAGCGTTTGCGCGAGATCAGCGCCGTCGTCGTGCGCCACGGCTTCGGCGAGCTCTGGGATCGCGCGAAGATCTGGGACGTGCTCGGGCGCCGCGAGGACGGCCAGCGGCCCTCGCGCGAAGAGGTGCGGGCCACCACCGCGCGAAGGTTCCGGGAGACGCTCGCCGAGCTGGGCCCCACCTTCATCAAGCTGGGACAGATCCTCTCCTCCCGCCCGGACATCCTGCCGCACGACTTCATCGCCGAGCTCTCGCACCTCCAGGATCGCGCCGCTCCCATGCCGGTGGAGACGGTGTTCCAGCTGATCGAAAAGGGCCTGGGCAGGCCTGCGCACGCGGTTTTCGCCTCCATCGATGCGGAGCCGATGGCCAGCGCTTCCATCGCGCAGGTGCACCGGGCGCGGCTGGCGAGCGGCGAGGACGTGGTGGTGAAGGTGCAGCGCCCCGGGATCGAGGAACAGATCCGCAGCGACACCGACCTGCTCTTCTACCTCGCGCGCTTCCTCGAGGGAGTGATCGAGGAGACCGGCATCTACACTCCCACCGGCATCGTCACCGAGTTCCGCAACGCGATGCTGCTGGAGCTGGACTTCGAAAACGAGGCGCGGAACATCGAGGAATTCGCCCGCAACCACGAGGGCCGGCCGTATGTCGTGATCCCGAAGCTGTACGGCGACCTCTCCAGCCGCACCGTGATCACGCTGCAGGAGCTGAAGGGCGTGAAGCTGAAGACGGTGCTCGAATCGGGCGAGTCCGCCGGCATCGATCGCAAGCAGCTGGCCCGCAACGTTCTGGAGGCGAGCTTCCAGCAGCTCTTCCGCGACGGCCTCTTCCACGGCGACCCGCATCCCGGCAATGTGATCGTGCTGGAGGGCAACCGGATCGGCCTGCTCGACTTCGGCCTGGTCGGGCGGATGACCCGGCAGATGCAGGAGTCGATCATCGTGCTCGTGCTCGCGACCTCCTTGCGGGACCCCGACACGGTGGCGCGGCTCCTCTACAAGGTCGGCGTCCCCGATCAGCGCATCAACCTCCAGCAGTTCCGGCACGAGATCCACGACATCCTCGATCGCTACATGGGCCTCAAGCTCGCCGAGGTCGACTCCGGCGTCCTGATGAGCGAGCTCGTCGACCTGGCGATGAAATACCGGATCAAGATCCCGAAGGAGTACGCGGTCCTCTCCAAGGCGTCCGCGACCACCGAGGGCATCGTCCGTCAGCTCGATCCCGAGCTCGACGTCACGCAGGTGGCGCTGCCCTACGCCAAGCAGCTCCTCTACGACCGCTACAGCCCGGGATCGATGAGCGGCGGCTTCTTGCGCCTGCTGCTCCAGCTGCAGGGCTTCTTGCAGGACACGCCACAGCAGCTTTCGCAGATCCTGATGGATCTCGAAGGCGGCAAGTTCAACGTCAACGTCCGCAGCGAGGAGCTTTCCCGGCTGAACATGAACGTCAAGGCGCTCGGTATCCTGCTCTTCGCCGGGATGCTCGCCTCGGGCCTGATCGTCGGCGCGTTCTCGCTGGTCGGGCGCGCGTCCGAGGGCGCGGGACAGACGGTATGGCCGCTGGCGGCGCTGATCGGGCTCGCTCTTGCGGCAATGCTCTTCGGCGCCGCGCTCACCTGGACGCTGCTCGGCGGCCGGCTGAAAAAGATCAGCGTGCGCCGCTTCCTCAAGTGACTACGTTCTTCCATGCCGGCATGGGATCTTCGCGCTCCGAAGGTCGGGGAGCAGGCGACCGACCTCGACCTGCTCGACGAGTCGGGGCGGCCGGTGCACCTTTCTGCCCTGGCGCGCCGGTCGCCGATCCTGGTGCTCGTCTTCGGCGGGCTGGACGACGCGGCAGGGATCAGGCTGCTGCGCGATTACCGCGACGCGACGCTGCCGGTGGTGCGGGCCGGCGCTTTCATCTGCGCGATCGGTCCCGCCGAACCGGCGGCCCTCAGGTACTTGCGATCGCAGTGCGGATTCGCGTTCCCGATGCTGTCGGACGCGGACGGCACCGCGCTGTCGCGCTGGGGGATGCTGGATCGCGCGGGACTGTTTCTCCTCGACCGCGGCCTCGTCGTGCGCCAGCGTGCGCTCGGGGCGACCCTGGCTCCCGATGCGATTCTCAGTTTCTTGCGCCGCGGAGGCGCCCGCCGCGCGAAGGTGAACCTGCGCGACCGCGCCCTGCACTTCCTCCAGGCGATCCAGCACGCATTCCGTCCGCTGCGCCCTGTCCGCTGACCTATTCTTCGACGGTCAGGGCCTCCACGACCAGCTCGGCGACGGGTGCCGGCTCGGGTGGAGCTTCGGGCGCGATCAGCCCTTCCGCATCCGCGGCGAGCGCGGCGAACGCTCCCATGCGAGCGACCTCGAGCCATCCGAACACGGCCGCGGCAGCGAGTCCGATCGCCGCCCGTGGAGCGAGCGCGAGGAATTCCGCCGGCAGGTTGAAGAACGTCGCGCCGGAAAGAACACCCGTGACTCCGGCGGCGGCGCTGGCAACGATCAGCTCGAGGCCGACGAACACGACGGTGATCAGCATTGCCGCGCCCAGCCGTGCGCCGAGCAACGAAGTCGCCTTCCCGAACGCGGCGGTCCCGGGATCGCCGAAGGCCGCTGCGCGCACGATCGTGAGGCGCGCGAGCGCGTCGAGCAGAAACATCCCTGTCACCGCCACCGAGATGAGAAGCGCGAACGCGGCGAACAAGTGTGGCGACGGACGCAAGAGCACGGCGGAGATTCCAAGAACCGCCGCCGCCTCGCAGACGAGCGTGAAAAGCACGGCGAGCCCCCACCCGAGCGCTCCGGACACGATCGTTCGCGCCGCTCCGCGCGACAGCAGCACGACGAAGTTGCCGGGCGGTGGGCGCCGGTCCAGCTCCGCGTCTGCGGCGAGGAGCGGCGCGGCCCCGGCCCAGAAAAGCATGCTGCCGGCGAACGCGATCACGAGCGCCGTGGCGATTCCGCCCAGCACCGGCCAGCGCAGGGCGAGAATGGCGCGCAGCGCTGCCGTGGCCGCTCGCAGGAGTTCGCCACGGGCGACGGCGGCCAACAGCACGGCGCCGAGAGCCAAAGGCAGGATCGCGAGCAGGTTCCCACCCTGGTCGACGAGGGCCTTCGCGAAGGAAAGCTCCGGATTCCGCGAGGCGGCGCGAAAGCCGAGACGAACCGCCTGACTCGCGCGCAGCATTGCCCCCGCTATACCCCAAGTGGACCCGGGGTGGGTGCAGCGTTGCTTGAACTCTACAGGAAGCCGCCTCTAGGATTCGGGCAATGCCGCCTGCTCCGACCTTCTCCTCCGTGCTGGTGATCGACGACGAGCCCGTCGTCCTCGATGTCTTCCAGCGCGTTCTCGGCGAGAAGGGCCTCTCGACGCGCCTGGCGCGCAACGCCGAAGAGGCCTTGGCGTTCATCGAGCGCGAGGAGTTCGGTTGCGTGCTCGCGGACAAGAACCTGCCCGGCCTCGACGGGATTGAGATCGTCCGCCGCGTGCGTCAGTCGCAGCCGCATTGCGCCTGCATCGTCATGACCGCTTACGCGACGACGGAGAGCGCGGTGGAGGCGCTTCGCCTCGGAGCGGTCGACTACATTGCGAAGCCGTTCGACGATCTCGACCGCATCGCGGCGCGCATCGACGATGCGCTCCGCCAGATGAAGGCGCAGTACGAGAGGCGCAGCGCCGCCCCGCAGCTGCGGCTGGTGGGGAGCGAAGCGGCAAACGATCCGCCGGACGACGAGGTCGCCGCCGCAGGACATGAACAGGCGACGCCGCTCGAGGTCCTCCAGGCGCGGGTGCGACACGCGACTTCCGACTTGCGCCGGCGCTCGCTGCATCTGCTTTCCAGGCTCGTCGCCAGCAAGGCCGCGGGCCGCGAGGTCCTTCTTTCCGGCGAGGCGCTGCTCGACGACCTCCGCCACATTCGCGGCGCCGGCGGCGCCGACCGCGGCGAGCTGCGGCGCATCGAGGAAAAGCTGGAGGAGCATCTGGCATTGGCGCGTCACGCGCAGAGCCGCTGAGGTAGGACTTTTCCCTGAATTTCCGCGGCCGGACGTACCCGCCCCTTTCTTGCTGCGACTTTGAAGCGAGCCCTATGCTCGACGGTCGCGAGGGGGCGCGCCGACGTGCAATTTCGCAGCAAGATTTTCGCCATGCTGGCCCTCGTCGGCGTGGTGCCGGCAGCGGTGGTCGGATCGCTGTCGTTCTCCGTCAACCGCGCCGAAGTGGAGCGCACCGTTGCCTCGGCTCAGGCCCGGGTGGCGGAGGAGGCGGCTCGCGCCTGCGAGCGGTTCGTCGCGCAGGCCGCGGAGAGCCTGCGCCTGTCGGCCACCATCTTGCCACTTCGCGATCTCTCGGGCGACGAGCTCGCGAGCGTGCTGCGCATTCCGTACCGGCAGCTCGAATTCGTCGACGCCGTCTGGATCCCCGGCGGTCCCGCGGTCTACGAAACCGGCAACGGCCGTCCGGTCCCCGAGCTGGAGATCCTCGAGCGAGAGGCGCCGGTGCGCCTCGCCGTCCAGGTCGGCACCGCCATCGGCGCTCCGTACGCAGCGCGCGACGGATCGATGCGCCTTCCCATCGCGCTGCGTCTCGCCGGCGACCGAATCCTGGCGGCGGAGCTTTCCCTCGCCCAGCTCGGCCGCCAGATGCGGCAGACTTCACAGGGTGGCACCTTCGCATACGTCGCCACGCGCGGCGGCACCGTCCTCGCCCAGCCGTATCACGTCGAGCTGTCGGCGGACGAGCGCGATCTCCTCTCCGGCGGAGCCGCGGCCCGCGTGATCGTCCGAGCCGACGGCGAACGCTGGCTGGCCAGCGCCGCGCCCGTCGGTACCCTCGGGTGGATGGTGGTGGTCGCCCAGCGCGCCGAGATGGCGCTGCGCCCGGCGGCGGTGGTGCGGCAGTACACGCTCTTCTGGGTCGCGGTCTCGCTGCTCCTCGTGCTGACGCTCGGCGTGCTCTTCTCCCGTCGCGTCACCGAGCCGGTCAACCGGCTGCGCGAAGGCGTGCAGGCGCTCCGGCTCGGCCGTGCCCAGGCCGCGGAGGTGGACAGCGACGACGAGATCGGCGAGCTGGCGCGCTCGTTCAACCAGATGGCGGGCGAGATCGTGCGGCGCGACGAGGAGATCCGCCGCTGGAACGGCGAGCTTCAACAGCGCGTCGACGAGCGGACCGCCGAGCTCAAGGTGGCGCAGGATCAGATCCTCCGCGCCCGGCGCCTCGCCGCGCTCGGCTCGCTGGGCGCCGGAATGGCGCACGAGCTGAACAATCCGATCACCGCCATCACCGGCATCGCGGCGCTGCTTCGCAAGGAGCTCGAGGGAACTCCCCACGAAGAGCAGCTCCGCACCCTGCAGGAGCAGGCGCGCAGGATCTCCAGCATCGTCGGCAACCTGCGAACGTTCGCCGATCAGGAGCGCACGCAGCCGGGGCGTCGCTTTCCCCTCCACTCCTCGGTGCTCGCCGCCCTCGATCTCTACGAACGGCAAATGCGCGAGAAGGGGATCGAGCTCGCCACCGAGATCAAGAGCTGCGATGCGCAGGGCGATCCGGCGCAGATGCAGGAGGCGATCGCGCACATCGTGCAGAACGCGATCTCGGCGATGCCGGAGGGAGGAAGGCTCAAGGTCACGCTCAGCGACGTGAACGGCGATGCGCTCAAGCTCTCCGTGACCGACACGGGCAGGGGAATCCCCAAGGCGATGCGCGACCGGATCTTCGACCCGTTCTTCACGACCAAGGAGGGCCCGGGGGGAGTCGGGCTCGGGCTCTCCATCTCGCACAGCATCGTGGAAGCCCACCACGGCAAGCTTCTCGTCGATAGCGCCGAAGGACAGGGCGCGACGTTCACCATCGTCCTCCCCGCGGCGGCGGCGGCGGCGCACCTGCGATGAACCGGCCCAAGCGGACAGGGACCGCCGTGAGCGAGCGGGCGCGAATCGAGGAGGCAGAGCTCCTCGGGCCGGGCCTCATCCACGAGATGCGCCATCCGCTGGTCGGCATCAAGGCGGGACTGGAGCTGATCTCCCGCCGTGTCGGCTCCGAGGTCACCGATCTGGACGACTGGCAGATGGTGGCCACGCAGGTCGTGCGGCTCGAGGAGCTGTTCCGCAGCTATCAGCAGCTCTTCGCTCCGGAGCCCGCGGCAGCGTCGAAATTTGCCGTCGAGAGCGTGGTGCAGCGCGCCGTCGATCTGGTGGCGTGGCGCGTGCGGCGTCTCGGTCCGCGGTTCGAGTGGCAGCGCGAGGCCCCCCATCACGCGCTCGGATCCACGACGGCGCTGCTGCACGCGCTGATCAACGTGCTGGTCAATGCCGTGGACGCCGTCGAGGACGCCGGAGGCGGCAACCGCCGGGTGACCGTCCGGGTGCTCCGCGGTCCACTGCAGGTCCGGATCAGCGACGAAGGATGTGGAATCGCGCCGGAGCACGCGGCGCGGGTGTTCGACGCGCGCTTCACCACCAAAGCGCCGGGGCGCGGGACGGGGTTGGGGCTGCACATCGCGCGGCAGGCGATGCAGCGGACCGGCGGCGACGTGCGCCTCGTGGAGCCGGGCGAGGCGCGGCGACTGCCGTGGGCGGTCACCGAATTCGCGATCGAGATGGCGGAGGGATGATGGCGCGGCGCGGACCCGTCCGGACGATCGTCGAGGCGGCGGCCGTTCTCGCCGTCCTGCTCGGCAGCGCCTGGCTGGTGTTCCGCGGGACGCTGTATCGCCCTCCTGCCGGCGCGGCGCTGGCGCACGCGGCGGAGGATCCGAAGGTCGACGAGGCCATCGTCGTCGCGGTGGCCGGCGACGTCGTCCGCTTGTCGCCGACCGGCGGCACTTCCGCCCTCGCCGTCGGCCAGCGCCTGCGCGCCGACGATTCGGTCCGCACCGGACGCGGTGGCCGGACGGACCTGCAACTGGGCGCGCGCAGCCGCCTCACCATCGCCGAGGGAACGCAGCTGACGGTGCGCGAGATCACCGAGAAAGTGCACCGGTTCAAGCTGACGCGCGGCCGCATCGCCGTCGACTACCAGGCGGACGGAGCCCGCCTGCTCCGCATCGAGAGCGCCGATGGCGGAGCGGTGGCGGAGACGCAAGGGGCGCGGTTCGGCGTCCTCTCCACTGGCACGGCCGTAGCGATCGCGACCGAGACCGGCGCGGTCAACCTGAGCTCCCACGGCAAGACCATCGAGGTCCGGGCCGGCACGCAGTCCATCGCCGTCGCGGGAAAGCCGCCGTCCGGAGCAGAGCCGATTGCCGCCCGGCTGCTGCTCAAGGTGGCGGATGCCGCCGCTGCGCAGGAGCGCGAGGGATTGTGCGCGGAAGTCGAAGGGACCTCGCCGTCCGGAGCGGAAGTCCTCGTGGATGGCGCCCCGGCGGCAGTGGCGGAGGACGGACGCTTCCGCGTGCGTGTTCCTGCCGCACCGGACAAGACCAGCGTGGTGGTCTCCATCCGGGATGCCGGCGGACGGGAAACCACGAAGATGGTGCCCTGCGGGCCTGGCGGAAGCGTGGCCCGCATCAAGGACTTCGCCATCCGCTGGAGGAAGAAGGGACCGTGACGGGAGCGGCCCTCCTCGCCCTGGCGCTCTCAGTGGAGCCCTCGTTGATGAGGCTCGGCAGCGACGCGCGCGCGGCGGTGCGGGTGCAGGCGGACGCAAAGCCCGCAATCGCCGCCAGCGTGGGAACGATCGAGGGCCTGCATCGCGCCCGGGATGGCATCTGGGAAGCGCAGTACGTGCCGCCGGACGACGCGATTCCGCAGGTGGCGATCTTGACGGCGGCGGCCGGCGGTGAAGTGGCGTGGCTGGCGATCCCGCTGTGGGCTGAAGGAGATGCCGTGGTCAAGACGCGGCCGCGCGGGCGGATCAGCGTCGATATCGGCTCGCAGACGTTCGGGCCGGCGGTCGCGGATGCGCATGGAAACGCGGTCGTCCCCGTCGTCGTGCCACCCGGCGTGTACGAAGCGCACCACGGAAAGCGCGTCATCCCCCTGCGCGTGCCGCCCTCGCGCACCATCCATATTGCCTTCGGCCAGACCACCCTCACCGCGGACCGTGCCCAGACCGCCATCGTCTACGTGGTGGTGGTGAATCCGCAGGGTGCGCCCCGCTCGGGAGCGGCGGTGAGGTTGCGCGCGACGCGGGGCGATCTCTCGGCACTCCGCGAGCGCGCATCCGGACTCTACGAGGCATGGCTCTCGCTGGCTGCCGGGGCGCCAGGGGACGTCCGCGTCAGCGCCGCCCTCGACGATGCGCCCGGTTTCGTCGCCGAGGCCGCGCTCATCCTCGGAGGAGGGCCCGCATCCCGCATCGCCATCTCCGGCGATCGCGAGCGGATCCGCGCCGACGATGCGCGCGCGCACCTCCACGTGAGCGCGCGTGACGCAGCGGGGAATCCACCGGGCGAAGACGTCGCGTTCGAAACGAGTGCCGGCCAGCTGACCGCGACCGCATCGGCACCCGGGGAGTGGGATCTTTCGCTGTCGCTGGAGCCCGCGTTCGGCGAGCGCAAGGCGGTGGAAGTGCGTGCGCGCGGCGCCGGGGCATCGGTGGCGCGGACGCTTCCCCTCGTCCCCGGCCCTTTGGAGTCGATCTCGTTCGATCGCCCCAACGAGGCCATCGTCGCTGACGGTTTGACCGCGCTGCGGCTTGCCGTCCACCTCCGCGACAAGTACGGAAATTCCGTCTCGGGAGTGCAGTCGGAGCTGTCCGCAGGCCAGGGACACGCCGAGCTCGAAGAGCGCGACGGGACGCTGTACGCGAGCTACGTGCCGCCGCTGCTGCGCGCGCCGGCCGAGACGGAGCTCGCGTTGCGCGTCGGCCCCACCGTCGGCCGGGCGCAAGTGACGCTGATCCCGAATCTCACTTCCGGCGCCGTGAGCGCGAAGGTGGGGATGTTCTCCAATTTCTCGGGATTCTCGACCCCGTTGATCGGGGTGGCGGCGGCGCTGCGAACCGACCGGCTGGGCCCGCAGCTGCAGCTGGCCGCCGAGCTGGACTACGCGCATCGCAGCCAGTCGGATCTGGTGAGCGCCGGCGGGACGAACCTGGCCGCCGATTCCTCCCTGGATCTCGTGCTGCTGCACCTGACGGCCTCGTGGCGACGGCAGCTCGGCGAAGAGAACGCGATCTGGGTCGGCGGAGGACCTTCGGCCGCCGCCTACTGGACACGCGTCAGGGTAGCCGACGCCGGTACCCGCCGCGGATTCGCCTTCGCTCCGGGCTTGCACGCCGCCGTCGGCGCGGAACGCCGGATGGGTCGGCTCATCCCGTTCCTCGAAGCCCGGGCAGGCTGGATCACGAGCCCCGGCCTGTCGATCCTCTCCGGTCCGCTGCGGACAGTGTCGCTCTTCGCGGGGGTGCGCCTTGAGACGCGCTAGCGCCCTGTTCCTCGCGGCCGCCTGCACGCGCATCTCCGCCTCGCCGTCTCCGCCCGCACCGTCCGCGGTGGACCCACCCGCGACCTACGCCGGCCGCGATACCCCGGTGCTGCTCCACGGCGACGGGTTCACACCTTCGGTGGCGCAGCAGCTCGGCAGCGGAAGCCGGATCGAAGTCGATGCCGGTTTCCGTGCATTCCTCGGCGCCGTGGAGCTCCGCGACGTGCGCTGGGTGGATACGCACACCATCTCCGCGACCGTCCCCGGCGCCCTGGCGCCCGGCATGTACGGCCTGTCGCTGGAAGGGCCGTACGGCCGTGGCTCCATCGATGGCGTCTTCCAGGTAGACGGCGCCCAGCCCGCCTCGCTCGCTGCGACGGCCAGTGCTCCGGCGCGCGTTCTCGTCGGCGACGACGTGACGGTCAACGTGACCGTTTCGAACCCGGGCGGGATGTCGGCGCTCGCCGTCAGCGCGGGCCCCGCGATCGTCTCCGGACCGCCGGCTACGCTGCAGCCGCCGCCCGAAACCGTCGACATCCAGGGAGGCGCGTCCCACCCCTTCACCTGGCACGCGCAGGCGAGCGCGCCCGGAGTCCTCGACCTGACGCTCCCGTTCGCCGGCACGGACGAGGTCGACCACAGCATCGTCAGCGCCGAGGCGAACGCGTCGGTGCGCGTCGTCACCCCGGCCCACCTGACGATCGTTTCGCTAACCGCGCCTCCCAGCCAACCCGCCGGTCCGACCTTCGACATCTCCGCCGACATCATGAACGACGGCGGTTCGGACGCGCTCGCCGTGCAATTCGATCCCCTCACCGCGCCCGCCTTCGTCACCGTCGTCTCGCCGCCCGATCCGCAGGACATCCCCGCGGGCGCGACCCGGAAGCTCGTCTGGACCGTTCAAGGGACGGACGAAGGAACGGCAACGCTCGGATCCTCTGGCGCCGGAACAGACTCGACCGGCGGAGCGGCGGTGTCCGTCGGTCCGATGCAGTGGACCGTCATCATCTTCAGGGCCGTCGCCCTGCTCATTCCCTCGCTGTCGATTCCTCCCGGCGCGCTGCCCAACGAGACGTTCACGGTCTCGCTGCAGCTCGACAACCCCGGGATCGTCGACGCCCTCTCGGTGCAGCCTTCGATCGCGGTATCGGGAACTGGCGGGGTGACGCTGCAGTCGACGCCTCCGTCCGCTGCCGACGTTCTGGCGGGACAAACCGTCATGTTCAGCTGGACGTATACGGCTTCCGCGCGCGGAGACGTGCAGTTCGACGTCTCCGCTACCGGGACCGACGCGCGATCCGGCAACCCGGTCACGGCGAGCGCGAGCGGCGCCACGCAGATCGGCGATGCCGTGCCGGTCTCGTCCGACCCGTTCGCCGACGGCTCCTCCTTCGCCTACGTTTTCTCCTACGCCGGCCGCGTCTATCTCGGCCCCAGCGGCGACGGCGCGACCGCGGTGCGGATGAAGTATGACGGCACGGCGACGGAAACCGTGCGGTTCGGATTCGAAACCGATTTCGGGAACATCAAGAACTCCGTCTCGCCGACGCCGACGGCCTTTCCCTCGCTCGGTTCACTCGGGTGCACGCCGGACACCCTGGAGTGCGGACCGGACGACGAGGACGGTCGCGGTCTCTTCAGTTCCGTGGTCCTGAGCGGAAGAGAATGGCTCTTCGCTGCCGGCGCGCGCCAGAGCAGCCTGCTCAAGCACATCTACCTCACGACCGATACCGGAACCACGCCGCAGTTCCCGTTCGTCGCTGTGAATGCGGGCGGAGGGACGCGCGGGACGACGGCTGTCGCGGCGCTGGGAACCGCCTTGTACGTCGGCTTCGTAGACGGGGGCGGCTCGGGAAGTCCCGTCCTCCTGAAGATGACCGGTCTTCCGACGGACTCGACGCAGCCCCTCAATCCCTCGCTCGCGATCGTGCCCACGCCGCAAGCGCTCAAGTCGATCAGCACCGGCATGATCGACTCCATGATCGCGTTCAGCGGCTGGCTTTACGCCGCGAACGATGGGTCTTTCAACGGCGGCGGCTGCTCGCGGTACAACGGATCGACGTGGGTCGCGTGCGCGCCGACCAACCCGGAATGGACGGCGAAATCGCCCGTCGTCGTGACGCCGTTCGGCAAGTCCTCCGACTTCGTTCCCTCCGACAAGGCGGTCCCGCAGATGACCGCCTCCGGAGGAAGGCTCTACCTGGCGCGGAACACCACAGCGGGCCCGCAACTCTGGGGCTGCAATCCCAGTTCCAACGTGTGCGGTCCTTCCGATTGGAGCCTCATCGCCCGCAACTCGTCCGGCGATCCCCAGCTGTCGCAGATGAACATCGGCACGCTCACGACGGTATCGTTGCTGGTTGCGACCTCCCAGCACGTCTACGTCGGCTACGACTCTCCGGGCGGCATCCGGATCTACGGGTCCACGGATCCGACGCCCTCGCAGATCCCGGATTTCACGCTCGTCGCTCCGGCCGGGCTGGGAGCCGGCTTGACCCACATCGTCGACGCGCATGGGCTTTCCATGAGCAGCAAGGAGTTCCTCTACATCGCCGCCCGCCCGGACACCGGAGCCGTGCGCGTGTACCGCGTCGCCCCCTGAGGGGCTGAAAACTTGACCAGTGGTGCACGTGTTCAGTAGCGTGCCCGGGCCATGACGGAACCGCTGACCGATCGCCAGGAAAAAATCCTCTCCTTCATCAAGAAGAGCATCCAGGACCAGGGCTATCCGCCCACCATCCGGGAGATCGGCGAGCACTTCGGCATCCGCTCGACGAACGGCGTGAACGACCACCTCAAGGCCCTCGAGCGCAAGGGATACCTGCTGCGGGGCGAGCTGAAGAGCCGCGCGCTCAGCGTCATCGAGGGCGGCCGATCGCAGGCCGGTCGCTTCCCCCGCCTTGCCCGGCGTGAGCTTTCCGCCGTCGGCGACGGCGACGTCGTCGAGGTCCCGGTGGTCGGCAAGGTCGCCGCAGGCGAGCCCATCCTGGCCCAGGAGAACATCACCGATCACGTGCGCATCGACAGCGTCCTGCTGGGCGACGGGGGAAGGAAGGTCTTTGCCCTGCGCGTGTCGGGCGACTCGATGATCGGCGACGGGATCTTCGACGGCGATTACATCTTCGTGCGCAAGCAGCTTCACGCCGGGGCTGGCGAGATCGTCGTCGCCATGATCGAGGACGAGGCCACGGTCAAGCGCTTCTATCCCGAGGGCGATCGGGTCCGGTTCCAGCCCTCCAACCCCCGCCTCAAGCCCATCTACGTCAGCAGGGAGGATTTCCGCGAGACGCAGATCATCGGCGTGGTCGTCGGCGTCTACCGCAAGATGCAGTAGTTTTCTGGCGCTCGCGGGGCGGTCGCCTACAGTGGTGCCGTGGAGATCTGGAGCGTCTATGACCATCCTGTCGATCACCCGGACGGCTGTGCCGTCCGCAAGGTCCTGGTCGAGGACGATGGTCTCCTTCCCGCGGAGTGGCAGCTCTTCCAAAACCTGCACGATGCGCGTGCAGCACTTGCGCGCCGCGGTTTGATCCGCGTTCCCCGCGCAGCAGAGGACGATCCGGCGCTGGTCGAGACCTGGCTGTAGAGCCTTCGCGGATCAGGTGTCGGCTTTCGGCCGGAACCAGGCGCACTCGCGCACCGGCTGGCGCGGGTATCGCTCAGGAACCAGGGGGCAGAAGATGAAGACGCTCGTGCGCGTGCGGATGTAGCGCGGCGGCGCAGCACAGCGGTGGCAGAGGCTGTCCGGAAACGGCAATTCGAGGGGGCCTGGTTTGTCCAGAACCCTCGCGGATATCAGGGTTCCGGAATCAGGTCGATGTCGTTTCCCGTCTGCGATCCCTGCGTCTGATCCTGCGAGCCGCGCGAATTGTCGGCCTGGTTCAGGTCCGGATTGCGCGACAGTTCGTCCCGCTCCGTACGCGAACGATGCGGCCGCCCGGTCTCGTTGAGATCGGTCTCGTTTTCGCGATCCGGTGCTCCGCCCTGCCTGCTTCCGATGGGCGCTCCGCCCGGTTGTCCCTGGTTCACGCCGCGATTCTTGATGTCCGCCATCCGGGAAGATTGCGCATCGGGCCGGGAGCGCGCCCGAAGCGGCCGCCAGGAAGGAGGTGGGGCAGGCGCCCGCGGAGCGCGTCCGCGCGCTGCGGGCCTGAGTCAGCTCGGAGCGACCGCCGAAAGAGCGATCAATTCGCGGACGGAATCGACCAGGACGTCGGCGCGGAAGGGCTTGGTCATGTATTCGTCGGCGCCGGCCACTTCCGCCTGCGCCCGGTCGATCGGCCGCGTCAGCGCGGTGATGACCACGACCGGGACGTCGCGCAGCCGCGGCGTGGCCCGGATGTGCTCGCACAGGGTCAGGCCGCTCGCGTCCGGAAGACGCAGATCGAGGCAGATCAGGTCCGGGATCGCCCGCTCGAGCAGGACTTGCGCCTCGGCGCCGCTGGCCGCCTCATGCACGCGCAGCCCGAGCCGGCGCAGGCACGTCGCGACCAGCCGCCGCGCGTCCGGATCGTCCTCGACGACCACGGCTTCCTGATCCGCGTGGAGTTGCGGCGCATTTGGCACCCCTGCATTGACGCGCAACACCCGAGGTGGCGCAACTTCCTGCGGGTGGGGGCAGGGACGGGAAAGCAGGTCCACACCGCACGCCGCGTTTCACGGGGGAGGCAGCAGCGAGGCGTTGACATCCAGCAGCCGGGCGCGTCACACGTCGTGCATGCCGACGCTCGAGAGCGGCCTGCGGCGCGCGCGCCAGCGGAGTGGCCTGAAGCAGGGGGAGGTGGCCGCACGGGCCGGGATCAGCCGGCAGACTCTGAGCGCGCTCGAAGCCGGACGTGCCCAGCCTTCCACGGCCATCGCGCTGAACCTCGCGCGCACCCTCGGTTGCCGCGTCGAGGACCTCTTCTGGCTGCGGGAGGAGGGCGACGTGATCCGCTCCGGGCTCGCGTCGCCGGCCCGGGGATCGCGGCGGGCGCTGGCAGGGAGAGTCGCTGGCCGCTGGATCGCGCACCCTCTGCGCCTCGACGATCCCCTCGCCGTCATCACTGCCGCCGACGCCGTGCTGGTCCACGGCCGGCTCCGACTTCTTCGCCCGCGGGAGGCGGTGGAAGCCAACGTGTTGCTCACCGGATGCGATCCTGGCCTCGCCGTGCTCTGTGGACACGTCGCGGACCGCTGGACCGGACAGAGGGTCTGCTGGATTCCCGCCTCCAGCGATGCCGCCCTCGCCAGCCTGGGACGCGGTGAGGCGCACGTCGCCGGCGCACACCTCTTCGACGAGGAGGCGCGAGACTTCAACGTCCCGTTCGTGCGCCGCGCTCTCGCCGGCAGGCCGATGGTCGTGGTGACCTTCGCGCACCTCGAAGAAGGTTTCGCGGTCGCTCCGGGAAACCCGCGTCGGATCCGCAAGCCGGCGGACATCGCCCGGCCCGGCGTCCGCATCGTGAACCGCGAGCCGGGCGCCGGAGCGCGCAGGCTCCTCGATCGCCTTCTCCGGAAGGCTGGAGTTCCCCCCTCCGACGTGCAGGGCTACGATCGCCTTCTCGGCGGTCACCTCCAGGTGGCGCAGGCCGTGGCGATGGGAGCCGCCGATGCCGGGGTGGTCGCGCGCAGCGCGGCGGTCGCCCACGGACTGCACTTCGTTCCGCTTTCGGAAGAGCGGTTCGACCTGGTCTTTCCCAAGGAGTGGAGCAGCGATCCGCGGGCTGCCCGAATCGTCGAGACCCTGGAAGGGCGCGCCTTCCGCCGCGAGCTGGCGACTCTCGGCGGCTACGACACGCGCCGGTCCGGACATCTGGTCACCGAATTGCCGTAATGTGCGCTTGACACGATGTCGTGATTACGCGACATCGGTGCCGAATGACGGCCTTCGCATCCATCGCCGCGGCCGAACTGGTCGTCTTTGCCGCCAGCTCGCTCCGCGATGCGTTCGAGGAATTGGGCCGCCGCTTCGAGAGCTCCCAGCCTGCCGCGAAGGTCGTCTTCAACTTCGCGGGCTCGCAGGAGCTGCGTACCCAGATCGAGCACGGCGCCGGAGCCGATGTCTTCGCGTCGGCGGACGGAGGGCAGCTTCGCCCGTTGGAGGCGGCGGGTCTCATCGACGCGCCGCGGATTTTCGCCCGCAACGAGCCGGTCATCGTGGTCCCCGCAGGCAATCCGGCGGGAATCGGCGGCTTGCAGGATCTTCCGCGGGCGCAACGGATCGTGCTCGGAGCGCCGGAGGTCCCGATCGGGTCGTATGCGCTTCGAATCCTCGATGCCGCGTCGGCGCTGTACGGTCCTGCTTTCGCGAAAGCCGTCGGCGCCCATGTCGCGTCCCGCGAGCTGAACGTGCGCCAGGTCCTGGCGAAGGTGAGGCTCGGCGAGGCAGACGCCGCGATCGTCTATCGCACCGATGCGCTCGCCGCCCGCGACACCGTCGAGGCCATCTCCATCCCCAGGCAGGTGAACGCCCTCGCGGAATACCCGATCGCGGCGCTTCGGGGCGCGCGCGACCCGGCCATGGCGCGCGCCTTCGTGGAGCTCGTCCTTTCGCCCGGCGGCCGCGCGATCCTGTCTCGTTTCGGGTTCCAGTGAGCCGCCGGGCCTGGAACCTCGTCCAGATCGGCGCAACGGCGCTGCTGGTGACCTTCCTTCTCCTGCCGGTCGCGGCGCTCGCCCTGACACTCGGCTGGCGCGACTTCCTCGCCGGCATCCGCCATCCTCTCCTCGCTCCGGCGCTGCGCCTTTCGCTGACGACGAGCAGCAGCAGCCTGATGCTGGTGGTGGTTCTCGGATCCCTGGTGGCGTGGTGGGTGGCGCGGCATCGGGGTCCGCTCGCGAGGGCGATCGAGACAGTGACGCAATTGCCGGCGGTGATCCCGCCTGCCGTGGCGGGCGTCGGGCTCCTGCTCGCGTTCGGGCGCCGCGGGCTGGTCGGAGCCTTCCTCGCGCGCGAAGGTTACGGCCTCGCCTTCACCACTCCGGCGGTGGTGCTCGCGGAGGCGTTCGTCTCGGCTCCCTTTTTCATCCAGGCGGCGATCGCCGCCTTTCGCCGCGTCGACGAAAACCTGCTCATCGTGGCCCGCACCCTGGGCGCGACTCCTTTCCGCACCTTCGTCCGCGTCGCGCTTCCGCTTTCCGCGCCGACGCTGATCGCGGGTGCCGCCATGAGCTGGGCCCGCTCGCTGGGCGAGTTCGGGGCGACCCTTCTCTTCGCCGGCAATCTGACGGGACGCACGCAGACCCTGCCGCTGGCGGTCTACACGGCGATGGAGACCGATCTGCGCGCGGCGCAGGCGCTGGCGCTGATCATGGTCGTGGTCGCATTCGCCGTGCTCCTCGTGCTCCGGCGCATGGCACGCGAGGCCCTCGGTGCTTGAGGCGCGGGTCGCAAAGCGCCTCGGCACGCTCGACCTCGCGTTCGAGCTGTCGGTGGGCAAGGAGACGCTGGTCGTCGCCGGTCCCAACGGAGCCGGAAAGTCGTCCATGCTGCGCCTGCTGTTGGGCTCGATCCGTCCCGACAACGGACGGATCGCGTTGGACGGCAGGACCCTCTACGCGGAGCGCATCGACGTTCCCCCCGAGGAGCGACACATCGGATACGTTCCCCAGGACTACGCGCTGTTTCCGCACCTCGACGGGATCGGAAACGTCGCCTTCGGACTCGCACATCTTCCCCGGCGGGAACGGCGCGCGCACGCCGCGGCCTGGCTCGAGCGCCTCGCAGCCTCCCATCTCGCCCATCGGCGAATCGACGCGCTCTCCGGCGGTGAGCGCCAGCGGCTGGCGCTGGCGCGGGCGCTGGCGCGCGAGCCCCGGGCACTGCTTCTCGACGAGCCGTTCGCTTCGCTGGATCCCTCCGCCCGGCGCGAGCTGCGCGCGAACCTCCGCACGTCGCTGCAGCAGTGGCGCCTGCCAGCGCTGATCGTCTCGCACGATCCACAGGACGCGATGCTCGCCGACCGCGTTGCCGTGGTGGAGGGGGGCCGCATCGTGCAGCAGGGCACGCCGGAAGAGCTTCGCAGAGCGCCTGCGTCGCCGTTCGTGGCCGCCTTTCACCAGCGACCTCCGATCGACTGAGCGAAAGTCTGCCTGCAATGTATGGAATTTGACTGCATTCTTACCGCAGAGAGGTTACCTCTGACGCTCCGTGGAGAATGCCCGTGTGCCTTTAGAACTGCAGTCGCTCGAAGGCTCGGCAGAGTTGCGGGCAGTCACCGATAGCATTCGCGACTACGCCATTTTCCTGCTCGATCCGTCCGGTCGCGTCCTCACCTGGAACACCGGCGCGCGGCAGCTGAAGGGATATGCGCCCGGCGAGATCATCGGACAAAGCTTCCATCGCTTCTACACCGAGGAGGATCGGCTCGCCGGCCGCCCGCAACGGCTGCTACGGATTGCCGCGACCGAGGGCCGCGTCGAGGACGAGGGTTGGCGCGTGCGCAAGGACGGGTCGCACTTCTGGGCCGACGTCGTGCTCTCCGCCATCTTCGGGGCCGACGGCGAGGTCCGTGGCTATGTCAAGGTCACCCGCGATCTCACGGACCGCCGGCGCGTGGAGGAGCAGCTCAAGCAGAGCGAAGAGCGGCTCCGCCTGATGATCCACAGCGTGAAGGACTACGCGATCTTTCTCCTCGACCGCGGCGGCCACGTTGTCAGCTGGAACAGCGGCGCCGAGCGTCTTAAGGGTTATTCGGCCGGGGAAATCATCGGACGCCACTTCTCCATCTTTTATCCCCGTGACGACGTCGAGTCGGGCAGGCCGCAACGCGAGCTCGAGATCGCAGCGACCACCGGCCGCTTCGAGGAAGAGGGTTTTCGCCTGCGCAAGGACGGCAGTCGCTTCTGGGCCAGCGTGGTGCTCACGGCCGTGCGAACTCCGCAGGGCGAGCTGGTCGGCTTCACCAAGGTGACGCGCGACGTGACCGAGCGCAAGCGCGCGGCTCAGCAGCTGGAGGAGCGCGCACGGCAGCAGACGGCGATTTCGAACCTCGGGCTTCATGCGCTGCAAACGCGAGAGCTCGACGAAGTGGTGGAAGCGGCGCTGCGGACAATCCGCGAGTCCCTCCAGGTCGAAGACGTCCGGCTCCTTCGCGGCGGGCAAGTGCCCTCCGACGGATCGGCGACCGTCGCCGTCCATGGACCCGACCGAGGGTCCGAGCCGTACGGCCTGCTGACGGTGCGCGCCTCGCCGCAACTGACGGGGAACGACGTCATCTTCCTGGAGGCAGTTGCCAACGTGGTCGCCTCGGCCGTGGCTCGCAGCCACGTGGAGGAGCAGCTCCGCGACGCGGAGCTGGAAGCTTTCGAGGAACGGGGCAGGACGCAACAGGCGCAGACTGCGCTGCGCGAGCGCGACGAATTCATCTCCGTCGCCGCGCACGAGCTGCGCACTCCGCTCACCGCCCTGCAGCTCAAGCTGCAGGGGCTGGAGCGCGGCATGGTGCGGGACGCAGACAAGAAAACCGAGCGCCTGGAAGGGGCCGTTCGCCAGACCGAGCGTCTCGCGCGCTTGATCGATCGCCTCCTCGACGTATCGCGGATCGCGCAAGGGCGACTGGAGTTGTCGCCGGAGGAGTTCGATCTGTCCACGCTCGTGCGCCAGGTCGCCGACGACTTCCGGGACCCGGCGGCGAACGCGCGCGTGCTGCTGGAGTTGGAGCTGCCCGAGAAGGCGGAAGGAACCTGGGACCGTCTGCGGATCGAGCAGATCCTCGTCAACCTCTTGTCCAACGCCCTGAAGTACGGAGCGGGCAAACCGGTGACCGTGAAACTGGAGGTCAAGGAGGACGTCGTGCGGCTCGCCATCGCCGATCGGGGAATCGGAATCGGCGCGCAGGACGTCAATCGCATCTTCGGCCGCTTCCAGCGCGCCGCGCCCACTCGTCACTATGGCGGAATGGGTCTGGGGCTCTACATCACCCGGCACATCGTCGAAGCGCACCAGGGAACCATTTCCGTCGACAGCGCCGCGGGCGAGGGCGCCACTTTCGTCGTCGAGCTCCCCCGTTTCACCGTTCCATCGGTGGCGGGCCTGCACCGCGTCCCGCAGGCGCGGATGTGAGCGCGTCGGCGTGCGCCAGGACCGTTCTCATCGTCGAGGACGACGCAGACACCCGGGACGCCATCGTCGAGGTGCTGACCGACCGCAACTACCGCGCGCTCGAGGCGTCGAACGGCGTGGATGCGCTCGACGAGCTACGCGGCGCCGCGCCTCGGCCCTGCGTGATCCTGCTCGACATGATGATGCCGGTGATGGACGGCAAGGAATTCCGCAACTTGCAGCGGCTCGACGAAGCGCTTCGTGAGATCCCGGTGGTAGTCCTGAGCGCTCACGCAGACGCGACCGGCCTTGCCGAGCAGATGGAGGCGGCGGGATTCCTGAGGAAGCCGGTCGACCTGGTCACGCTGTTGCAGACCGTCGAGCAGTTCTGCGCTCGCGATTGAGGACGGCACGCGAACGGAGCAACGAGGCGATCACCGCCGCGGCAAGGATGGCGGCGATGATCGCCAGCGAGGCGACGACGGGGACCTCGTAGACGTCGGCGAGGACCATCTTCGCGCCGACGAAGACCAGCACCACGGACAGCCCGACGGTCAGGTACCGGAACCTGGTCACCACCCCGGCGAGGAGGAAGTAGAGCGAGCGCATCCCGAGGATGGCGAAGATGTTCGAGGTGAAGACGATGAAGGGATCGGTGGTGACCGCGAAGATCGCCGGGATGGAATCCACGGCGAAGACGACGTCCGTGACCTCGACGGTGATCAACGCGATGAACAGCGGGGTGGCAAAGCGCCGCCCATCCTTGATGATGGTGAAGCGCGGCCCATGGTTTTCGCTGCTGACCGGAAGGATCTTCCGGAATGTCCGCACCACCGGGTTTTGCTCGGGGTGAGGCTCCTTGTTCCTGTCGATGAAGAGCTTCACGCCGGTGGCGATCAGCAGCCCACCGAACAGGTACATGGCCCAGTGGAACCGCTGCAGGAATGCGCCGCCGGCGAGAATGAAGGCCGCGCGCATGATCAGCGCGCCGACGATGCCCCAGAAGAGCACGCGGTGCTGGTAGGCGGCGGCGACGCCGAAGGTCGCGAAGATGACGACGAACACGAAGATGTTGTCGATCGCCAGCGCCTTCTCGATGAGGTAGCCGGTCGTGAACTCCAGTGCTCGCTCCGGCCCGAACCAGGCGTAGACGGCGGCCGCGAACAACGCCGCGAGGCCCACCCAGACGACGCTCCAGACGCCGGCCTCCTTGAGCGAGACCGCATGTGCCTTGCGGTGGAAGATGCCGAGATCGAGGGCGAGCATCCCGAGCACGAGCGCGATGAACCCGAGCCACAGGGCCGGGCTGCCCACGGTTTCCATGCCGAACAGTTCCATGTCCAGGTTCTAGTTCGCGCCCGACGCGTCCGCCGGCGCTTCGGCGTCGGCTGGCCATCGCAGGATGCCGTCGTGATAGGCTTGTTCGGCAGCTTGGTTCCGTCGTTGTGGCGGGGGCCGCCATGCGCGCTGGTCTCGCGGGATTTTCGAGGTCGGGCAAGACTACCCTCTTCAATGCGCTCACCGGCCTCAAACGAGGACCGGAAGCCAAGCTGCACCTCGGCGCCATCAAGGTCCCGGATGTGCGTCTCGACCGGCTCAGCGCGATGTTCAAGCCACGCAAGACGACGCCCGCCGAGGTGCTGCTCGCCGACCTGCCCGGACCGCGGAGCAAGGGAGTGTCGCTCGAGGCGGAAGCCCTGCAGGCGCTGCGCGAGGTCGACGCGCTCTGCCTCGTGATCAGGGCTTTCGAGGCGGATGCCGATGCGCTCCGCGATCTGCGCGACTACGACTCCGAGCTGATCCTCTCCGACCTGCAGGTGGCGGAGAAGCGCCTCCAGCGCCTCCGGCAGGAGAGAAACTCCGGAGGCGAGACGCAGGAGCTGCAGCGGGTGGCCCGGCACCTGGAAGGGGGCGCTTCGCTGCGGACCCTGACGATGAGCGACGCGGAGCAACAAGCCCTCGCCCATTTCGGATTTCTCTCCCGCAGGCCGCTTCTCGTGGTCGTCAACGTGCCGGAATCGGAAGCGGCGGCGGAGGTGCCGGGCGCCCTTCGGGAAGCGGCCGCGGCGCTGGGCGCAGAAGCGATTGCGCTCTCCGCCGAGGTGGAGGCGGAGATCGCCGAGCTGCCCGCCGACGAGCAGCCCGATTACCTCGGCTCGCTGGGCCTGACCGAGACCGCGCGCGCGCGGTTCCTCCGCGCCGTCTATGCGCTGCTGCACCAGATCTCCTTCTTCACCGTCGGGGAGGACGAAGTGCGCGCCTGGACCGTGCGCAAGGGCGATCGCGCGGTGCGGGCGGCGGGAAAGATCCATTCCGACCTGGAGAAGAACTTCGTGCGGGCCGAAGTGGTTCACTACGAGGACTTCATCGCCGCCGGCAGCGAGCATCGGGCCCGCGAGACGGGGAAGCTGCGCCTCGAGGGGAAAGACTACGTGGTGCAGGATGGCGACATCCTGCACGTCCGCGCCGGCGGTGCGAAGCGGTAAGGCCCGCCGCGGGTCGACCAGCAAGCGCAGGGAGTGGGCGGTCCGGCGCCGGGGTGGGTGCGCAGGATCCGCCGGTTTCTTGGCAGCGTTTGCACGACACCGGACAATGGCGATGTGAGCGGGAACAAACCCCCTGACCCTTCGAATCCGGGGGGTTCGAAGAAGTCGGGCGTCGCGCTCCAGGTGAAGCTTCCCTGCGCGATTCTCGACGACGTTCGCACACGTCATCCCGAGTTGAGCACGCGCCGCTTCTTCCTTCGGACGGCCAATCCGCGTCCGATCGAAACGCCCATCCGCCTCATCGCCACTCTCTCCGACGGCAAGCATTGCTTCCGCGCCAACGCAATCGTGGAGAAAGTCCACGCGGCTGGAGAAGGCCCGGTACGCGACTCGGGGATGACGCTGTGGCTCGCGCGCATGGACGATCCCGGTCGCGAGCTCGTGGCCTGGATGGGAGGGCAGCCGCCGCCGCTGCTGAAGCAGCCGGCCGCGCCGGAAGCGGCCGTACTGGCCCCACCGGCTCCGCCGCCGCCGCCGCCGAAGAAACCGGCTCAGGCATCTGACACTCTGCCGCCGCCGAAGAGCGCTCGGCCCGCGCCGAAGCCACCGGCTCCGCCGCCGACGCCGCATGCGGCGGCGCCTGCAACCGTCGCGAAGACGATCGTCGAAGACCATGTCGAGGTGATGCTCGATGACGCGGAGGTGACACCGGCGAGACCGCCAGCGACTGCCTCCGCTCCCCCGCAACCCACCGCGCCCGCCGCGCCGACGTCGCCGATCGCCGGTGCGAACACGTCGCCGGGCGCGCTTCCGCCGCCATCGAACTGGTCCGGCGAGTCCCGTCGTCCTGCTCCTCCACCGCTGCCGCGCCCGACGCTGGCGCCCGGCGCGGCGCAGACGCCGTCGCCGCAGCCCGTCGACGAGTCCGACGAGCTTCCCAGCGCACGCCCCACGAAGCCGTCTGGAGCGATCATCGGGATCGATCTCGGCACCACCAACTCGTGCGCCGCCGTGGTCAAGGACGGCAAGCCGTTCGTGATCCCGTCGCGCGAGGGCTACAACACCATTCCCTCGGTGGTGGCCCTCAGCGACAAGGGCAAGCTCATGGTCGGGCACCCGGCGCGGAGTCAGCTCCTGATCAACCCGAGGAACACCGTGTATGGGGCGAAGCGCCTGATCGGGCGCCAGTTCAAGTCCCCGGTGGTCACCGAGCTGCTCGGCCGTTTCAGCTACGAGATCGTCTCCGGGCCGCGCGGAGAAGCCGCAGTGAAGATGGGCGAACAGATCTTCTCGCTGCAGAAGATCTCCTCGCTGGTGCTGGCGGAAGTGAAGGACCTGGCGGAGCGCTGGCTCGGCAAGGAGATCTCGCGTGCGGTGATCACCGTTCCCGCGTACTACAACGACAACCAGCGACAAGCCGTGCGCGCGGCCGGTGCGCTGGCCGGCCTGGACGTGGAGCGGATCGTCAATGAGCCCACCGCCGCGGCCATCGCCTTCGCGCATGGCCGCGCGCTCGAGCAGCGGGTGATGGTCTACGACCTGGGCGGTGGCACCTTCGACACCAGCGTCCTCGAGCTGCATGGCAACCTCTATGAGGTCATCTCCACCGGCGGCGACACGTTTCTCGGCGGCGTCGACTTCGACAGGGCGCTGGTGCAGGACCTGCTGGCGCGGTTCCGCCGGAAGCACGGCATCGCCTTCGAGGGCGACCGGATCGCGCTCCAGCGCATCACCGATGCAGCCGAGCACGCCAAGATCGCGCTCTCGGAGCGTCTGACCACGCAGGTGAACGTGCCCTTCGTCACCATGGTCGGCGAGAAGGGCTACAACCTCGACACGCAGGTCAGCCGCAACGAGCTGGAGAAGCTGACCGCGGATCTCATCGACCGCACCCTCCGCGTCTGCGACGACGTGCTCACCAACTGCGGTCTCAAGCCGGCCGACGTCGGCGAGGTGCTCCTGGTCGGAGGCCAGAGCCGGATGCCGCTGGTTCGCTCCAAGCTGCGCGAGTACTTCGGAAAAGAACCGTCGAAGGCCGTCCACCCCGACGAAGCGGTCGCGCTGGGGGCCGCGGTGCTCGCAAACTCGATGCAGTCCGGCGACATCGGCGGCATGGTGCTCGTCGACGTGCTGCCGATGAGCATCGGCGTCGGGCTACCGGGCGGGCGTTTCAAGAAGGTCGTCGAGCGCAACACTTCCTTGCCGCACAAGAAGGCGTATTCGATCTGGACCTCGCAGGACAATCAGAAGACGCTCGAGATCCCCGTCTTCCAGGGCGAGGCGGAGCGCGCGCAGCAGAACGAATACCTCGGCACGCTCGTCGTCCCCGACATCCCGCCGGGGATCAAGGGGAGCGTCGTCTTCGACATCGTCTTCTCCGTCTCGCCGGAATCCATCCTCACGGTGACGGCCGAAGAACGCGGGACGCGCAGGTCCGTGACCGCGACCTTCAGCACCCAGGACTCGCCGGAAGCGGTGAAGCGTCGCCTCGCCGGCGCCGCCGGCGCCGAGCCGGAGCGGCTCGACGCTCCCGAGCCACCGGATGGCAAGGGCGGATGGATGTCGCGCCTGTTCGGGCGAAAGGCGTCTGGTTAGTCGCGGCCGCCGAAGGCGGCTTAGCGACTACGCTTGAGAGCGGTGATTCGCGAGCATGGGTGATGAGATGCGTTTTAGTTGGAAATGCTCTGCTCCGCGACGAATCCCGTCCGCCCGTCGGTGAGCTTGACCCGGCGGAACCCGAAGCCCTCGGAGACCGCCTGGGCGCAGACCGGCGTATCGCTCTTGAGAGTTCCGACGAGCGGAGAGTTCGCGTCCGGGGCAGCGTAGATCTCCGTCCCCCGATGGGCGACCGACGAGACGAGCGGAGCGGCGCAGGACTGGCCGCTCACCCTCGTGGAGGTGGCGCCGCCGTTGTCGCGCGATGCCGAGGTGCCGGCGCAGGCGGATGCCAGCGCCACAGTGAGTGCGGGAACGATCCTCATGGGTGAAACCTCCTGGACGAAACCGATCTCTGCGGCCTACGAACAGCCGAAGACCCTATTTCGCCCGGAGGCAGGCTCCTGTCAGGCGCGCGCCTCGACGGCAGGCGGGCGGCGCACGCGTTCCGCCGCAAGCTCGGCCAGCGCCTGGTCGATGCGCGGCAGTACGTCCTCGCGCGTGTAGCGGATCAGGTGTTCTCCCTGCACGGCGAGCGACATCGCCTTGGCGAACGCGTACGGACGCGTCACCGATTTGAAAAACAGGCGCCAGAAGAAGAGTCGGCGCGACGACACCAGCCCAACCCCGATGAGAATGCGCAGGAACATTGCCAAGCCATCGAGGGAGAGCCGGCGCCCCTGGCCACGGCCGAGCTCGCGAACGAGCGTCTCGCAGCGCCGGTAGAAGGCCTCCGGCTCGTAGATGGCCGCCAACAGATCCCGATATCCTTCGAGGAGCTTGCGCTCGTCGAGGGTCGGCTGGAAGTTCGGGCGGCCGAACTGATCGCCGGTGCCGTCGGAGCGCAGACGCCCTTCCCGCTCCAATCGCCGCCAGAGCGCGGTATTCGGCAGCGCCGTCAAGAGCCCGATCATCGCGGCGGCGATGGGCAGGCCGTCGATGAACGTCCGCTGCGCCTCGAAGATATGCTCGCCGTCGGTGTCGAATCCAACGATGAACCCTGCGTACACCTCCAGGCCCGCGTGCGTGAGCCGCAGCACCGACTCCTGGAGAGGCAGCTTGAGGTTCTGCAGCTTGCGCGTTTGCTTCAGCGACTCTGCGGACGGCGTCTCGATGCCGAGGAATACGGTGGTGAATCCCGCCTCCACCATCGATTCGACCAGGGCGGGCAGCGAGGCGAGGTCGACGCTCGCCTCGGTGTAGAGCTCGAACGGGCGGCCGTGCTCCTTCTGCCACTGCGCGACCTCCGGCAACAGCTTGGCTGCCTCGCGCCGGTTGCCGATGAAGTTGTCGTCGACCACGAAGATCGATCCACGCCACCCGAGCTCGTACAGCGCATCGAGCTCCCGCAGCATCTGCGCCGGCGACTTCACCCGGGGGTTGCGGCCGTACAGCTCGATGATGTCGCAGAACTCGCACTGGAACGGACAGCCCCTCGAGGATTGCACGCTCATCGACGTGTAGCGCGAGCGATCGAGCAGATCGAATCGCGGCGGAAGGGCGGTGGCAAGATCCGGCTTGGCATCGTCCGGCGGGGACAGCACGTGCGGGCCGTTGCCGTTCTCGAGCGCGTTCACCAGCTGATCGAGGCGTCCTTCCGCCTCGCCAAGAAAGACGTGGTCGGCGTCCGTGAACTCGTTTGGGCGCGAGCTGACTGCCGGACCGCCGACCACGGTGCGGACCCCGGCCCGCCTGGCACGGTGGATGAAATCGAGGATCGACGCTTTGTGAACGAGCATGCCCGTGACCAGCGCCGCGTCGGCCCAGCGCAGGTCGTCGTCGCGCAATCGCGCGACGTTCAGATCGAGAATCCGGAGATTCCAGCGGTCCGGCAGGAGAGCGGCGAGTGTCGCGAGGCCGAGTGGGGGGTGCGGTGCGCCTTTGCCGACGATACCGACCGCGTATTGGAATCCCCAGTACGTCTTCGGCGCGAGGGGCTGCACCAGAAGCACGTTCATGAGGCGCACTCTGTGCGTCGCTCGTCATGGGATGGTCATGGCGGCGCCGATTGTCGCGGCATGAACGGACAGCCGCTGCCTGAGGCTGTACGCCCTACGAGGTACGCTCCGCCTGCGCGGCAACCGCCGCCGTCAGATCGCCGTTCAGCCGCCGGCCGATCCGCCTGCGCACCACGTCGACGTGCTCGCGGAAGAAATAGAGGTTCTCCGCGTAGGCGAGCGGCGTGGGAATCTGGTTGACCGCCCGCTCCGTGTCCTCGAGCCGCTTGAGCATGTCGTCGAGCATTTCCGGGCCCGGATCCTCCTCGAGCTGCAGCTCGATCTGCTTCAGCCGCGCGTACCAGCGGAAGACGCGCGAGCGCACGCGCCAGCGGTACAGCGCCGGAACGATCCTCGCCAGCGGCACCACCACGGCGATGATCGGCACCAGGATGACCCAGAGCCGGTCGACGAGATTCGCGGCCCAGAACGGCAGGTAGCGCTGCAGGAACGGGACGCCTGCCTGGTAGTACCGCCTCGCCACGCTGCTGAGCGCGAAGCCCGCTTCGCGCGGCGCGGGAAACTCGCCGGCGCGGACGAGCATCCCTGAGCCACCGTGCACCTCGGTGGCGGCGCGCAGCAGGAGGTACGCCAGCGCCGGATGCAACGTATCGCGCACGACGAGGTTGGCGGTCGGCGAGAGCAGGACCTCGTCGCGATCGGGGACGTCGGTGGCGAGATCGAAGACCCCGTGGGGGAGGACGAGCTTCGACAGATACGGGAAGCGGCGGACGTAGGCGTCGGCGCGGGCGAAGCTCATCAGCCGGATGCCGGCAGTGGCCGCCAGCTTCTTGATCGACGGCGCTTCGGCCGGGGCCACGAGGAAGGCGGCGTCGATCGCGCCCTTGTTGAGCTGCTCGACAGCGGCCTCGCGCTCGAGGGGCAGCAGAGTCGTCGGCGGCTTGTCGGCGCCGCTCGCAGCCAGCAGCGTCAGCGCGAGCGAGCGCGTACCGCTCTCCGCTCCGCCCACGGCGAGGCGGCGGCCCTTCAGATCGCGGACGTCGTCGAGTGGATCGCCCCGGTAGAACACCCAGAGGGGAACGTACGTGATGCTGCCCAGCGAGACGATATGCGCGGCGCGCTCGCCGGCGTCGGTCCCGCTTTGAACCAGGGCCACGTCCACGCCGGAGTTTTCGTCCGCGAGCAGCTGGACGTTGGTCATCGACCCGCCCGTCTGCCGCACGTCGAGGGTAATCCCGTGGCGCTTGAGGATCTCCTGGTAGCGTCGCGCGTAGTATCGCGATCCGCCCTCGTCGGGAGCGACGGCGATGGTGAGCTTCTTCGGCGGAGCCGGCTTGACGAACAGCATGGTGATCCCGAATGCCGCCACGATGATCAGCGCGGTCGGCGCGAGCGTCACCAGCAGATCCTTGCGAAGGATGCGGCGCGCCCGCGGTCCCTGCCGTTGCCCGAGCATGACGGCGCAGTATATGTCGCGGCTGCCGACGCGGCGTCGGGACTATTGGCTGACCTGCACCGCCCCGCGATCGATGGCCCCCGCCGGACGCGGCTTCCCGAAGAAGTCGTCCGCCGGCGCCAGGGCGCTCGTCCCCGATCGCAGCGCGGGCGAGCCCGCGCCCGGGGCGAAGTTGCTGTTCGCCGGGTCGACGAAGAGCGCCTGGCCGGCGATGTCCTGGTTCCACTTGAAGGGGACTTTGGCGCCGTCCCAGAGGTTGTAGTCGTAATGGTTGCCGTCGTTGAACGTCAGCGCCTTGCCGATCAGGTTCACGGCGACATTGTTGATGACGTTCACGTCCGCGCACTGGAGCGCGTCGATCTGTCCGGACAGGATGTAGTCCGAGGAGCTGAGCATGTCATTCCAGGAACTGTTGTTGACGACGTCGATGTGCTCCGAGCGATACAGGTGGATGCCGCGGCCGCCGTTGTCGTGCACGACGTTGTTCGCGATGTACGTCCGACCGGTATACGGGATTCCCTGGACGTCGCGGATTCCTAGCGCGCGCTGGGTATGCTTCGAGTCGTCGACGATGATCCCGTTGCCGTCGTAGATTCCGGGCGGCACGTCGCCCTTGAACTCGATGTTGTTGCGGTTGCCGTAGGAGAGATTGCCGACGATGAAGTTCTTGTAGCCGTTTTTGGTCGTGCTCCCCGGCGCGTCGGTGAGATGGTAGAGACCGATGCCGCTGGTCCCGAAGACCGTCCACCAGGAGTTGTTGTAGATGCGGTTGTGCTCGATGGTGATCGCGTCCGCGACGTTCACCTCGATGCCCGCGGCCGCGCAGTCGTGCAGCGTCGAGTTGCGGACGACGATGTCGTGGGGGACCGGCGGGTGCACGTCGGCGTAACCCACGCCATCGATGTAGACGCAGTTGTGATTGAGCGTCGCTTGCGTACCGTCATTTCTGGCCGCCTCCGCCGCGGTAATCGAGGCCCGCTGACCGATCACCTCGAATCCGTCGACGATCACGTACGCGACGCCGAAGAGGTGGATGCCTGCCCAGGCGCCGGATCCGCGCGGAATCTGGATCACCGGATGATGTCCGGCGGCGGCGGTGAAGGTGATCCAGGCGTCCGGCGTGCCGGAAATCGAGATCGTCAGCGGGTTGTCGGTGCCATTGCTCGTGTAGGTGCCGTTCATCACCTGGACGGTCCAACCGGGCTGCACCGCGCCGGCAGCACGGTTCAGCGTCTTGAATGCCGCTGCCTGCGTACGGCCGTGGTTGGTGTCCGCGCCATTGTTCGCGTCGACGTAGAAGATCGGCGTGTCGGGCAGCTTCTCGCTCGGGCCCGTGCCTGTCTCGACGCCGCCGCAGGCGGCCAACAGAGCGCTCGCCGTGACGGCGAACAGACGGGTTGCGCCCTTCCGCCCGATGTGCATCCACACGATCTATGGCGCGCTTTTCTGCGGACAAGCCTGATACTCACATCCGGTTCGGTCCGGCGGGCTGGGACTATCCGGACTGGGCGGGCAAGGTCTATCCGGCCCCGAAGCCGAAGGGCTTTGACCCGCTGCGCTATCTGTCGCGATATTTCCAGACCATCGAGATCAACTCCACGTTCTACAGGCCCGCTACCGCCGAGGTCGCGCGCGGCTGGGCGCAGCGCGTTGGCGAGCGGGACCAGTTCCGCTTCACGGCGAAGCTGTGGAGGCGCTTCACGCACGAGCGCGACACGGCGTGGACGCGAGAGGACGTCGACTCGGTTCGCGCCGGCTTCGATGCTCTCGCCACAGCGGGGAAGCTGGGCGCGGTCCTGCTGCAGTTTCCCTGGTCCTTTCGCAACGATGAACGGAATCGCGAATGGCTGCGCGACCTGGCCCGCGCTTTCCGCGAGTATCCGCTGGTGATTGAGGTCCGCCACATCTCCTGGAACGAACCGGACTTCTACGCGGAGCTCGCGGCGGGACGGATCGGGATCGTCAACCTCGATCAGCCAATGTTCCGCAACTCGCTGCCACCCTCCGCCCGCGCCACGTCATCGGTGGGCTACATCCGCGTCCACGGCCGGAATTACAAGGACTGGTTCCGGAAGACCGCGGGACGCGACGAGCGGTACGATTACCTGTACTCCGCCGCCGAGCTGAAGCCGTGGGCGGAGCGCACGAAGGCGCTCGCTCTGGAGCCGAGCGTCACCGACGTCTACGTCGTCAACAACAACCACTTCGCCGGACAGGCGGTGACGAATGCCTTGATGCTGGAGGCACAGGTCACACGGCAGCCGGTGAAGGCGCCAGAGACGCTGTTGAAGGCGTACCCGGAGGAGCTGTCGCGCCTGATCTAGCGCAGGATCCGGAGCGCCAGCGCGACGGTCAACGTGGAGACGAAGGTCATGGCGGCGGCCACGGTCGCGCCGGTCTTGGAGCCTTCGCGGTTCCAGATCATCCCGGCGCACACGGCGATGGCCGCCCAGACGACGGTGCGCGCGTACGACACGCGCAGCGAGATCACGTTCAGCTGGAGCAGCAGCCCCAAGGCCGACGCCGCGAGCGCTCCGATGGCATAACGGCGGTCGCCCGTCTCGCGCATGAACAGGTAGATCGATCCACCGAGCGTCAGGAGAACGAAGAAGAGCCGCATGCCCATCGGTGCCACCTCCCTCCGACGAAGATACCGGAGCGGCGCGTTCGGACAAGAAACCATTCCGGCGCGAACCTGCGCAGATGTGGGCCTGTAGGCGAAATATGGAGCCTACGACGGCGCGAGCTGCGCACGGGCGCCGCCGTTTCCGTAGTCTCCTGGGCGGCGCTCGTCATCCTGCTGGTGGCGGTCGCGGCGTGCCGGTTCCCCGATTACCTGAGCACGTCGCTCGCCTGCGCTTCGTTGATGAAGGACTGCACATCCTGCTCGATCAGGAAGCCGTCCTTCTGCAGCTTGTGGGCCGCCTTTGCGACCTCTTTCACGTATCCGTCGTGGTCCTTGTAGCGCTCCTCCAGCGACTTGCGCGGGTCGCCGTTCTGCAGGCGCTCCTTCTTCGTGGTCGCGAACGGAATGTTCTGGCCGTCGGACTCGCAGCCGTCGGGCCCGCCGAACTCGGCGCGGCGCAGCGCCCAGCCGGTGGTGGTGGCCGTCGGCGCCTCGACGCCGGGCATGCGCACGCCGGCGATCTCGTTGCCGTCGTGGTCCACCTTCGATACGAAGATCGGGTACGAGGGGCGACCCACAAGCGATGCCGGGTAACTCGAGAGAATCCCGCTTTCGAGCTCCGAACCGAAATCGCGGAAGTACCGGGTGGTGATCACCCCGGTGTACATGACGCCCGGGATGCTCGGCCAGCCGAGCTCGTCCTGTGGCACCACGCCGGTCTCGAACCCCGGACGCGTCACCGCCCACGCGCGATGACCGCCTTGCGGGATCTCGCTCTTAGGCGGCATGATCCCATAGCTCACCCATGCGTCGAGCGCGAGCAGCAGCGCGCGATGCGCGCGATAGGGGCTGACGCCGTTGGTGAACTGCTGACAGACGCCTCGGTCGGTGACGTCGCCGACGCCGTGCGACTGGCCCGACATCAGGTAGTACCGGACGTCTTCGGGGTCCTTCAGGTCTTCGCCGTACGTGTTGGCGTGCAAGAGCGATCCTGCCTTGACCCAGTACTCGTTCGACGTGTTCACCTCGAAGCGCTTCGGGCAGGTGTTGCTCGCCGTGCAGCGCTCGTCGCGCCCGGCGGTCTTGCCGCTCAGCTGATCGGTCATCAGCTGGTGCGCGAAGGGGAAGACACCCTCGGGATAGAGGTGGTTCTGACGGTTGCGCTCGGTCCTGCCGGTCTGGCCGTAGCGGTAGTTGATCTGATCGCCGCTGCCGCCTCCGGTGTGGCTCAAGATGCCGTCCAGCACTCGCCGGCCCTGCAGATCCTCGTTGAAGCCGAACCTCACGAAGTCGTTCAGCGTGCGCGAGGGCTGCGAAATCGAATAGCTGTAGGTGTGCTGCACGTGCCCCGCGAGCGGATTGCCCTCGGCAGACGTTGCGTGACGCAGGAAGCTCACCCAATCGCGCGTGGCGGCCAGGCCGACGCCCGACACCACCGGATCTTTGGCGATATAGGTGAACTCGTAGATCGCGCTTTGCTGGAAAGGCGTGCCGCCCTGCCGCTGGATCCTGGTCGCAGAGACGTATTCCCACGCAACGTCGCTGCGCGTGTCGTCCAGGTGCGCACGCACCGTCAGTCTAGCCAACGTCTTATCGAGCGTGTTCGCCGGGAAGGTCAGTGTGGCGGTCGTAGTCGTAGCGTTGTCGAACACCAGGTATTCGTACGACGGCCCCGCCAGGCCGGTGAGTTTGGGCACCGAGATCTTCATGTTGGCGGTGCCGGTCGCGCCGAAGTCCCAGCCGTTCGCGGCGACGGCGAAGCCGTGCCTCATGACGAACCCGTCGCCGGCATCCGCCGCCGTAGTCGGTTCGTTGTTCAGGTCGACCTGGTTCAACCTGCCCAGGCGCATCTGGCCGCGGTTGTTGAAATCGAAGAAGAGCCGCTGGTTGCCGTTCGCCAGATTGATCGGCTTGAGGACGAAGACATCCATCGAGTACTCGACCATCCCGTCGGCGTTGCGCGCGGCGAGGATGTCGGTGATCACCCTGTTGCGCGGGTCGTTCGGGTCGAGCACACCCTTTGCGGTACCGCGCAGCTTTTCGTACTGGCCGACCGAGCCGAAGCTCAGGCCACCGAACGTCGGCGACTGCGAGCGCGTAGGATCCCAGGTGACGCTGGTGATCTTGGCATGGGCGAGAGACGGGGCGAGGGCGAACGCTGCGACAATGGCGAATGCGATGGTTCTCATGGATGTCTCCTCAGTGCAGAGCACGCCTTCGTCCTGGCGGGCGAAGTGGAACTGCAGGGAGCAAAGGACGGATCAAGGGCGGTTTGTATCCCCGTCGCCCTTCCCCCCCTGACCGCGGCGCATCGATGCGCCGCGCATAAGACGAAAGTCAAGAGGTGGCGCGTTAGGGAGAATGGACGCCGCACGACAGCCCGCCGGGACCGCCCTGCGCGCGTCTGGAGTTGCTCTCGTGAGAGCTCAGAGCGAGTTGAGGAAATCGAGCAGGAACGCGCGCGATACCGGATCGAGCGCCTCGAATGTCTCCCCGGCCAGCGCGCCCTGGCCCTTGTGCGCCGTGATCGCGTCGCTGATGGTCAAGGCGCGCCCGTCGTGGAGGAAACGGGTCTGCGCGCGCAAGCCCCAGAGTGGCTGCGTGCGCATCAGGCGTCCGGTGGCCTCGTTCTGCGTGATGCCGTCGCCCAGGCTTCCCATGTCGTGCAGCAAGAAGTCCGAGAAGGGGTGGAAATCGACGTGGTCCAGCGCCGCGATCGGGCTCGCGCCGGTCGTCAAGGTCTTGGTGTGGCACTGGGCGCAGCCGATCGCCTCGAAGACAGTCTCACCTGCGATCTGGTTGGGTCCCACTGGCCCGCGCGGAGGCGGTGCAAGGAGCTGCATGAAGTTCGTGAAGTGATCGACGTCGTCGCCGTCGTCGTTGAGCCCCTGAGATGGATTGCAAGAGAGCGGATGACCGTCCGCCGTGGAGCAGTCTCCTTGCGGGCAACTCTCGGCCATGAACGAAGGGTTCGTCACGCCCATCTCGTTGAGATACGCGTCGCCGCTGAACACGTGGAGCGTGGGGACCTGCGCTTTCCAGCCGAACCGGCCGATCGCTGGTTCGCCGTCGTCCGCATTGATGAGGTGGCTCGGCTGACCCGAGGTGGCGGGATAGAAGATGCCCTCGAAGGCCGACAGCGCGACGAGGGTGCTGTCCGGGACCGCGTCCACAAGCCCGAGCCCGAACAGCGGAGTGGTGCGACGGCGGGCGACGACATTGGCCTCGGCCGGGACACTTTCGGGAGTGAACACGAAGGTCAGGCAGTACGGCGTCGGGTTCACGAGGTATTGCGCTGCCGCGCCGATGGCATGGTCTTGCAACAACGAGCCGCCCTTGTTCGCGAGCGGGTCGAAGGCGCCGTAGACCGACTTGCCGAACCGCGTTTCGAGGCGCTCGGTGGTTCCGCCCACGGCGCCCGTCGCCGCCGTTCCAGCGGGACCGACGTGGCAAGCGGCGCACGAGTTCTCGTTGAAAATCGGTCCTAAGCCTTCGGGTGCGGTCTCTACAGCGACGAAGGCGGTCTTGCCGTCCTGGAACGCGGTCTGTTGTTCAGGCGTCAGGCCAGGGAGCGGATCCCCGAAGCCGGCCGCGTAGGAAAGGGTGGTGGGGACGATTGCTGCCGCCAGTACAAGGGACCATGTCCTTCTGCACATATCGCATCCCTTCTTCGTCTATCGATTGCACCGATGTGTAATTATCGATTCCTTATCAACGTCCTCGATTACGTTACACGTGAAAAGATAAACGAAAGCTATATCCAGGACCAACGCCGCACTCGAGCGAGGCGTTCGAGCCGTTCCGGCAATGCTCCAGTCGTGTACTGCATCGAGACGCTTTTATGCACGCGCAGCCACCGATCCAAGCGGCTACAATGAGAACGGAGCGGGCCTACAAATGAGCTTGTCGATACGATAAACTAAACTACACAAGCGTTTGGCTGGTTCCGCCGATCATTGAAGCGTTGGTAGCTTTTCATAGCGCGGGCATATTCAGGACGGGAAAGCCGTTTCGCAATTTTGCAAATAGAGCCTTGCAAAATTAGGCTGGCCCTGATGAACAGCCAACGAAGGCTTTCGCAGCCAGCGTGACCTCTTCGAGCGTGCGCGAACGCAGCTCGTCGTCCGCCGCCATGCGTGCTCTGACGTCAAGCCGCGGTGAGTCAACAGCGATGCGGATGCAGCTGTTTACCCGATCCGACTCCGGCATTTCATGCAGTCAAATTGCACGATTTCACCAGATTGGTTTCGCACGGCGGGAGCCGAAACCTTTGGTGCGGTCGGTGATGCGCGCCGGTTCGGCACACCTTCGAGGGAAGTCATGAAGCACCTCGCCTCGCCGGTCATTCTTTTGAAGGTCCTTTGCCTGATGGTGCTCCTGTTTCCGTCACCAGGAAAGGCGCAGGACGGTGGGACGTGGACCGCTGCGGGCACCTTGTCAGCAGCGCGAAAGAATCACACGGCGACGCTGCTCGGGGATGGCACCGTCCTGGTCACCGGCGGAGTCGGCATCGGGCAACCCGCGGTCGCATCTTCCGAGACGTACGATCCGGCTACCGATAGATGGACGACGGTCGGAAGCATGATCAGTGCCCGTTACCTGCACACCGCGACGCTCCTGGCGGATGGCCGCGTGCTCGTCACCGGCGGGGCCGGCAGCGGTGGCGCCCTCAGCGCCCTCGCGGAAATCTACGATCCGTCGACCGGACGGTGGACGGCGACCGGCGCGCTGCACCGCGCCCGATATGCGCATACCGCTTCTCTGCTGCCGAACGGAATGGTGCTCGTCGCGGGCGGGTGTTGCGACGTCGACGGCAAGGCGTCCCTCACTTCGAGTGAGTTGTGGGATCCGGCGTCCGGACAGTGGACGATCACCGGCGACCTCCGCGCGCCGCACGCGTGGCACACCGCGACGCCGCTCAGTGACGGCACCGTCCTTGTCGCAGGCGGCACGTTCAGGGGGACCGCGTCGACTGCTTCGGCCGAGCTCTACGACCCCGCCGCAGGATCGTGGACGGCGGTGGGGAACCTTGCAACTGCGCGGTCGCTCCACACCGCGACCTTGCTCAACGGCGACCGCGTACTCCTCGCCGGCGGCAGTGCCGGCGGATGTTGCAACGGCATCACCGCCGCGGAGCTGTACGATCCCGCCAGCCACACCTGGCGGGCCGTGCAGCCGATGAGCACGACGCGGCGTGAGCACAGCGCCGCCGTCATCGCAGGCGGCGCCGCTGCGGTGATCTCCGGTGGCTACACGTGCTGCAACGAGCCGATGCCGACACGCACCAGCGCGGAGGTCTTCGACCTCGCGAGCCAGACGTGGTCGCTCACCGGAAGCATGTCACAGGCGCGCTACGGCCACACACTGGCGACGCTCGGCGATGGCACCGTGGTGGCGGCGGGGGGCGCAGTCTACGGCCAGGATCCTGTGGCATCGACTGAACGCTTCCACCCCGCGGGGGCCGCGCCGCAGACGACGCAGGTCACGATCTCATCGAACGTAGCAGCCGCGAGTTTCACGGCAACGGGTACGAACTGCAATGCCGGGACATTCGCGACGCCGGCGACGTTGACCTGGACGGTTGGGGCGACTTGCACCCTCACGATCCCGGTGCCGGACGGATACGTGTTCAGCGGTTGGAGCGATGGCTCTCAGGCGAATCCGCGGAGCGTAACCGCACCGGCAAGTGCCGCCACGTACAGTTTCGTGTTGACGAGTACCGCCGGCACATGGACCGCTGCCGGCAGCTTGTCAGCAGCGCGCAGGAATCACACAGCGACGCCGCTCGATGACGGCACCCTGCTGGTCACGGGCGGAGTCGGCATCGGGCAACCCGCGATCGCATCCGCCGAGATTTACGATCCCGGTAAGGGCGGATGGACAACGGTCGCAAGCATGATCAGCGCGCGTAACTTGCACACCGCGACGCGCCTGGCGGACGGCCGCGTGCTGGTCGCCGGGGGAAGTGGCGGCGATGGCGCCCTCGCGGAAATCTACGATCCATCCACGGGGCAGTGGACGGCGACCGGCACGCTCAACAGTGCACGGTACGCGCATACCGCTTCGCTCCTGCCGAACGGAATGGTGCTCGTCGCGGGCGGGTGTTGCGACGTCGACGGTCAGGCGTCCCTCACTTCGAGCGAGTTGTGGGATCCGGCGACCGAAGAGTGGACGATCACCGGCGACCTCGGAGAGGCGCACGCGTGGCACACCGCGACACTGCTCAGCGATGGCACCGTCCTTGTCGCGGGCGGCACGTTCAGGGGCACGGCAGCGACTGCCTCGGCCGAGATCTACGACCCCGATACAGAATCGTGGACGGCGGTTGGGACTCTCGCAACAGCACGAGCGCTCCACACCGCGAGCCTGCTCAACGGGGACCGCGTACTCCTTGCCGGCGGTAGTGCCGGCGGGTGCTGCAGCGGCATCGCCGACGCAGAGCTGTACGATCCCGCCAGCCAGACCTGGCAGGTCGTGCAGACGATGAGGACGGCGCGGCGTGAGCACAGCGCCGCCGTCATCCAAGGCGGCGCCGCTGCGGTGATCTCCGGCGGCTACACGTGCTGCAACGAGCCGACGCCGACACGCGCGAGCGCGGAGGTTTTTGATCTCGCGAGCCAGACTTGGTCACTTACCGGAAGCATGTCCCAGGCGCGCTACGGCCACACGCTGACGACGCTCGGCAATGGCACTGTGGTGGCTGCCGGGGGCGCGGTGTACGGTGAGGATCCAGTGGCATCGGCTGAACGCTTCCATCCCGCGGGGGGCGCGCCGTAAACGACGCATGACAATCGTGGTGGGCGCTGCAGGATTCGAATTTGCGCCCCCGCGGCCATAGCGCGGGGGCCGTCCGCATGTTGGCGCGATAGTACGGGCCGGCGACCGCGATTGCACTCCCAGCCGGGGTCGAACGTGCATTGGGCGCCCGGTGTGCATACGTCCGGGCAATGGTAACCTGAGCCTAAGGAGGATTATGGCCGGGTACACGGACGTCCGGACGGCGTTGGGCATTGTTCGAGTGCATCACGATACCGGGCGCGTGATGTTGAAGAAGAGGAGCCAAAAATCGTGGCGTTCGATGAGCACAGGTAACATCGTCGCGCACCGCCACCGCAAGCCGGCCGGCAAGGTCCACCGCAAACGTAAGAAGCTGCGGTTGGTGAAGTGAAGAATCGAGCCGGGCGTCACGAAGCTGAGGCTTCTAAAGGTGTGGGCGTTCGACAAGCATCCTTCGGCACTTGAGGCCGCCTCCAGATTACTGTCTTAGCTCCGGTGACAGCAGCGGCTCGAGTTTCGAGATGCGCGCCTCCAGTTAGGCAATGCGGCGTTCGCGCTCTGCGATCCGCCGTTCGAGCGCGGCAGTGGCGTCGCCGGTCTTCACGTCCAGACCGCGAACGGCGCCGATGGTGTATCCGACTGCATCCGCCAGATTGAGGCCGAGCATGCCGGCGTCATCTTTGCTCACGGTCTCCGGGGGCATCGACTGCGCGATCACGCCGGCATGCGGCCATCGAGGCGCTTGTTGAATCGGGCGCGTGTCCGAGGCGTTCCGCCTCTGGGGCGATGACCTGATGGAACGAAAACGTCGAAGCGGCATCAGGTTCACGATGCCTCGCGACGCACGTTCCTGGTTGGACGCACAGCGGCCTGCGCGGGGCTTGATCTCCGCAGCGCGTCCCGAGTTGCAGGAGCGACCACCCAAAGCGAAGGAAAGCGCGCCATGAGCAAAGTCAAGACGAAGGACGGCGTTGAGATCTTCTACAAGGACTGGGGCAAGGGGCAGCCCATCGTTTTCAGCCATGGCTGGCCACTCTCGGCAGACGACTGGGACGCGCAGATGATGTTCTTCGCGACTCGCGGCTACCGTGTCATCGCGCATGACCGGCGCGGTCACGGCCGGTCCACGCAGACCAGCGACGGGCACGACATGGACCACTATGCCGACGATCTCGCGGCGGTGACCACTCACCTCGACCTGAGGAATGCGGTGCATGTCGGTCATTCCACCGGTGGCGGCGAGGTGGTCCATTATCTGGCACGGCATGGCGAGAGCCGGGTCGACAAGGCGGCCATCATCAGCGCTGTGCCGCCGCTGATGGTGAAGACGGCGGCCAATCCTGGGGGCCTGCCCAAGGAAGTGTTCGACAATCTTCAGGCACAGGTCGCCAACAATCGCGCGCAATTCTATCGCGACCTTCCGGCGGGGCCTTTCTATGGGTTCAACCGGCCGGGCGCGAAATCCTCGGAGGGCATCATCCAGAACTGGTGGCGGCAGGGAATGATGGGCGCGGCCAAGGCCCACTACGACGGAATCGTCGCGTTCTCGCAGACGGACTTCACCGACGATCTCAAGAAGATCACGGTTCCCGTCCTGGTGATGCACGGGGATGACGACCAGATCGTCCCCTACGCCGACGCAGGTCCGCTGTCCGCCAAGCTACTCAAGAAGGGGACGCTGAAGACCTATAAGGGCTTTCCACACGGTATGCCCACCACGCAGGCCGAGACCATCAACGCAGACCTGCTGTCCTTCCTGAAATCGTGACGCCACGCTCTCTGGCCGCACGTCGCGGGCCCTGGTCCGCGGCGAGGCGGCGCGCCGTCACCTGATCGCACACCGCGCGGTCGGCGGTCGCCGGCGTGGTCTGCAGGCGGCGCCAGAACAAGTACGAGAGTCCCCCAGAGGGCTCAGGTCGGGCGAGAGGGCCAACCGGGGGTCTCAACGCCGAACTGCTTTGCGTACTCGGCGTTCAATCGCTGCCAGCCGCCGAACTTCATGGCCTCGGCGCCGACGATCCGTCCAATGGGCCGACCGGCGAGAAGCCGCTCCAGCACGTCGAAGCAGATGTGCCAGCCCGCAGCGCCCATCGATATGAATCCACGGTGGATGTTGTGCCAAAGCGTGAGCCGAGTGCCGCCGCCTCCCAGCGGCTCCAGTTCCCAGCGGATGTCCTGTCTCCCCCAGCTGAATTCGAGCACCTTGGGCGCGTCGGCCCGCTTCACCTGGGTCTCGGATACATGCGGCGTCGGCGCCCCCACTGTTGAGAGCTTTGCGGTGCCAACGCTACCGAGGTTCCGGTCAGAATCGAATGGAGCCCATTCGCGGAGATGCTCGGGGTCCGTGAGCGCCTTCCAAACGTTTTTGGGATTGTGGGGGAGGTCGCGGACGAGAACGAGCGTCCACTTGTCTCCGTCTTTTCGAACCTCAGCGCCAGAAGCGGCACCGGGCGCGTATTGCTCACGGCTGCTCATGTCTTTTTCTTTCCTTTCACAGAGGGCACCTTCTCCATCTTCTCCAAGTGTTGCTCCAGCGCATCGAGGTGCTTTGACCAGAAGCGCCGGAAGGGAACGAGCCATGCGTCGAGCTCCATGAGCGGCTCCGGTCTCAGTCGATAGAGGCGCCGCTGCGCTTCAATTCGCGATTCCACGAACCCAGCCTCTCGCAGCACTCGCAGGTGCTTGGAGACGGACGGCTGCGACAGTCGAAGCTTGCGCTCGATCTCGCCAACGGAGCGCTCGGACGAGAGCAGCAGGCTCAAGATGGCCCGTCTGTTGGGCTCCGCGACGATGGAAAACGAGGATTCCACGACAGACATATAGCCGAACGTGTATATTCCCGTCAAGTCATACTATGCGAACCAGGTCTCGCCACGCACCTCGCCACCCCGATGTCGGACTTGTTCAGGGGCGGAATCCCTTAGGACTTCGCTTTCTTCGAAGGTTTCGACTTGCCAGAACTGTTGAGGGCGACCGCTTGGCGAACGAGCGCCTTGAAGGCGGACTGATCAACTTCTTCTCCTTCGTGGATGTCGATCGCGCGGCGTGCGTTTCCCTCGAGACTCGAGTTGAAGAGACGGGCCGGATCCTTCAGAGACGCGCCCTTGGCGAAGGTGAGCTTCACGACGTTCTTGTAGGATTCGCCAGTGCAGATGATGCCGTCGTGCGACCAAATCGGAGTGCCCATCCACTTCCACTCCTCGACCACGTCCGGGTCTGCTTCCTTGATGAGCTTGCGCATTCTGCTGAGGGTTTCCCCGCGCCAGTCCCCGAGTTCGACGATTCTTTTCGAGATGAGCTCCGATGCCGACTGGCCTTGGCTCGCGCCCGACTTTTTCATGTTCTCATCCTCGAAGTTCCGGAGACATTTCATTTGCAAGACAGTGGAGGATAGTGGTGAGCCACTGCGAATCAGCGAGAAATTTGCGAATCCCAGCCCAGCACCGAGAGTCCAAAGGCTCTGCAGGGGAGCTGAAGCGGCGCCGCGTCAATGAATCGCGCGGCGAGTGATGGCGCTCGAGCCGCAGCGGACTCGTCGATGACGGTTGCCTCGGCCCCGTCCTAGTTGCCACCAATCTCTAGGCGGACGAAGCGCCGCACAGAGATCTTCTCGCTCGTTTTGGCAGACAGTTCCTTGACCAATTCGCCGACGGTCCGCTTCTCATCCTTGAAGAATCTCTGTTCTAGGAGGACCCGTTCCTCGTAGAACTTCTTCATCATGCCATCCACGATCTTTGCGCGGAGGTTCTCCGGTTTCTTTTGGTCGGCAACCTGTGCTTCGTAGACTTGCCGCTCCCGCTGCACGACGTCGGGCGCAAGATCCTCGATACGCACTGCAAGCGGCTTCATTGCTGCCACATGCATCGCGAGTTCCTTCGCGAGCGCCTTGAAGTCCGCGAGGCGTGCCACGAAATCTGTCTCACAGTTGAGCTCGACGAGGGCTGCGATTCCGCCGTCATGGTGAACGTAGGAGCCGATCAGTCCCTCCGATGCCTCTCGCCCTGCCCGTTTGTCGGCTCGAGCCGAGCCCTTCTGGCGAAGAATGTCCACCGCCTTCTCTAGATCGCCGTCGGCCTCCTCGAGAGCCTTCTTGCAGTCCATCATGCCGGCGCCCGTGCGGGCACGCAGTTCCGCAACCAGTTTCGCCGGGATCTCTTTCACCGCTGAACCCTCCTAAGCTCGTGCATCGGTGCCGCAGCTACTCATCGAGTGGATGCTCAACGGGCAGCGTTTACGTCGAGTCGTACGCTCCTGGAAACCTTTTTCCGCGTCGCAAGGGCCTCGAGCACCGCCCGAGTCGCGGCCTTGCCCTCGACTTCGAGCGCTAGCGCGGAGACCAAGGCGACCGCTCGCCGTTCGAGCGGCTTGCGGCCGTTCTCCCAGCGAGACACCTGCATGGGCGTGACGTCGAGGAGTTCGGCGAGGCGCACCGCCTTGAGCGCAGCGGCCTTGCGCAACAGCGGAAGCCCTCGGGACCCACCTCGCCACCGCGAGCCAGTTCGAGTGTGATTGCGCGCTCAAAAGCATCGAGCCCCGGGCCGAAATCAGCAACTCGCCGCATGATGTGCACTTCCGCGCCGGTACATCGCCAGTGAAGCGCCGGCCGTCCACATCGCGCCGGGCGGCGTAGGTGGCGGGTTCGAAGGCCGTCTTGCCACACTTGGGACACTTGGTCTTATTCGTCACCTCGGAAGAGCGTCACCACGACTACGTCTTTCGCCAACTCGACGATCAATTCGACAGGCTCCGCGCCGACGCAGGTCACTCTCGCCATGGGTCCACCGTCCAGTTCATCTTAAAGTTCCCGCCTGCCAAGTGCGCCCGCGCGACAGGCAGGAGGAAGCGTGCGATGCCGCTGACGGCCTCCCCGAGCCTGGCGGGAGCGTTCGCGAGTCTTCCCTTCCGCACGAAGGCTCGCCATTGGATGTTCGCCACCTCGCTCTCGGAGAACTCGGTGGTCAAAGCGACGGGATCTGCCTTCACGGCGGTGCGCCGATTCACGAACGTGGCGTTCGCCGCCTGGGCCAGCATCGACCCGTCGAAGTCGAACTGCCGCGAGAGAAGCCAGATGTCGTAGAAGTCCTTCATCCGGCTGTTCAGTGTGCCGAGCTTGACCATCGCCTCGAACTTCTCGGCGATCGCGGTTTCGCGCGGATAACCCTTGAGGCGTGGCGCTGGCATGTCGAGCAACGTCGGGTACGCGATCTCCACCGGCCCAGGCACCATCACGTCGCCGATACCAACGTCGAGCTGCATGGCCATCCTGGCCCGCGCGAGGAGGCTGTCGAAGCGAGTACGCACACGCTCGTAGTCCGCGTCCTCCCTGATCCGTTCGGACTTCACCGTTGCCGGTCTGAAGAGCAGGCCATCCGACTCGACTTCGACGGCACAGACCTCGCGCACCACGGTCGACAGGTTTTCCAGGGAGTTCTCGAGCCGGCCTAGAAGATCGATGTCCTTCGTAGGCCGGGCCTCGGCGCGTCCCAGACACGGAGCATGAGCGCTCCCTTCAGAACAAAACGCGCGGCGTGCGGCGACTTCGACAGCCGATAGAGGAATCGCTCCATCGCGTAGTACTGCAGCAACTCCTGAAACGGACGGTCCGTTCTCCGCGCAATGTCCGTGAGCCGCGCGTGGACGGAGGCCGCCATATTCTTCTTGCTCATTGCAGAGCCTCCAGGTAGGGCCGCACGACGCGCTCGACGCGGCAATGCCGCGCATGCTGAAGGAGTTTTTCGACATCCCGCCGCGGCCGGCGGCGCCAGAGCCGGAGCGCCTCGAGAACCACATCCATGCCCAGCTTGTTCCGGAACTTGAACGAGTCCGCGATCGTCTTCTCCGCGCTGTAGATGTGAACTGGAACATCGTCGATCTTATGAACCTCGATGCCCTGGCGGAACGCGGCCCCGGAGAACTTGAAGACTCGGACTGGTGGGTAGTCGATTCGGGGAGGGTTCTTCTTTCCGCGCTCAATTGCGACGTCCACTTCGTGCGGCACCTGGGTCGTGAGCTCGTGGAAGGAGAGCGCAGAGACGAGGCAGATGACTCCTTCCGGAACTCGCTTCGCCATGGTCACGAGATCGGGGCTTCCCAGCGGAGGCAGGCCCCGCAGCCGAAAGAGACCCCTACTCAGCCGCTCGAGCACGCCGGCGTCGCGCATCGCGTAGAAGGTCTTCCGGTTGATGCCAAGGCGCAGAGCATCCGACATGCGGACCATGCCGCCGCGGGAGCGGATAGCATTCCGCTCGTTGGCGAACACCTGCCTAGGACGACGCGCCATGGAGACATAGTAGCACCACTTATACATAAGTGGATGCTTTTTGTCCCCAGCTATCCGCAGCAGACGCAGGGGTGGCGCCGGCGCCAACAGCTCGATCTCGTACGCGCAGAAGAGACCCCTCCGCTCTCGTCTGCCCTGCCGTGAATGTCTCGCCGTGCTGTGGTGCAGCGAGCACCGAGCGCGCAGTCGTCGGCGTCGAGGTGTTCCTGCGCTGCAGTGGGTGCGGCTACGTCTGGACGCGGTCAGTGTCGTGCCGCCCAGACTTGCGCGTCGTCGACGGCGGCCAGGCGCCGGAGACGCAGCCGTGAACCGAACCGGCCCGGCTGGCACGGAGGTGGCACGGCGCATACTCCGACAGGAAGACAGCCGCGCTCGCTTCATGGTAGAATCGCTGCAATTTCGAGTCGTTAAGTGGTGGGCGCTGCAGGATTCGAACCTGCGACCCCTGCCGTGTGAATCGGCCCAAGGTAGTCGGCAGACCTACACCAGCCTTATCAAGTCCTCGCAATCACTGGAGATCACGAAGCCGTCCGGCTCCGACCTTCGGCACGATTTGGCACCACTTTCCCGCCAGCTGGGTCCAAATTGGGTGCAATCTTTGAGCTCCAAGCATTTTTACGCCTGGGGTTCCCGCAAGGCCCTGCTTTCTGTTCGCCAAGTGGCCCAACTGCTCGGCGTGAGCACCGCAACCGTTTACCGCCTCTGCACGCGCGGCGGTCTCCAACATTTCGCATCAGCAACGCGATTCGAGTTTCCGGTGACGACCTCGCCGCGTTCCTGGAGGCGCAGTGCGTGCGCCGATGATCCTTCCGTGGCACACCGGTCCCGCTACTCCTCGACAGGTCCGCCACGTGAAGCCGGTGAGATTCCGTACCGCGCAAGCAGCGCCTCCATCTCCCCGCGCGGAGCGCGACCTGCTTGGAGCGCGAGCCACAGATCCTCAAATTCGGTTCGCGCACCTGCGGCAAGAAGTAACTCGACCAGTTCGACGTTACCGGACCACACGGCCGCGCCCAATGGGTTGTCCTTAGTCTTCGAAGGCGCATTCGGATTGGCGCCATGGTCCAGCAGCAGCTTGGCAATTTCGGCGTTGCCCAGAAGTGCGACGTCGATCAGAGCCGTGTCTCCGAATTCGTTGACCTCATCGATCGCTGCTCCAGCAGCAGCAAGGAACCGGACTGCCTCAACGTAACCTTCGACGGCGAGAAAGTGCAGGATCGTTTCGTTGTGCGTCCAACGCGCGTTGAGCAGATCTGGGCGGGCCTCAATCATCTTTCGCGCAGCTACGTGATCTCTCACCGCTGCGTCGATGAACTCGCCGATCTCTTTCTCTGTCAGAACCATCGAACAGCGGACCTCCATGCGTTGTGAACCGAACCGAAGGAGTTGCTCCCTACCACCAGAACCAGAGCATCTGATCGCGTGGAGCACGTTTCCCGTCGGGAGACATCGCGAAGTCTCCCTTGCCTTCCGTGATCCCCATAATGCTTCTGCGGAGTTCCGCGAGCCGTTCGCTCCCTGCCGTCACTGTAAGCACGTCATTCCGCGCCTCCAGGCCGAACTTCCGTGGATCTGGATCAGTAAGCAGACGAAGTTCCTTCACGGATCGCGCCTTCGCACGGCGGTTCTTTGGGACCGCCAGCACACTGGCAGTCACGGGCGAAACTTCGACGACCCGTGGCGGCCGCAGCGATCCCCGCTCGAGTCCCTCGAGCGCCTCTGAAATGCGAGCGCATGCGACGGGCTCGGCATGCAGGTGCCACCCGGCATAGGACCTGCTGCTTTCCAGATACATCCAGACGTAGAGCTTCCCCGCACCGCGCGGTTTCTTTCTCTTCAGATCCTTCATGGTCGTTACCGTATCCACCTCTCATGCGGTGTCCACCAAAGTGGATCAACTCCACGCCAACGGCGGACCGCGATCAGTCGGATCGAGGGCTCCCATTGCCCCACTGGCAAGCCGAGTCGCGGCGTACGAGACTCGCCGTCCATGAAAGACTTCGCGAAGGCAGCAGAGGAGCGGGAAGCCAAGCTGCGCGAACTGCGCGGCCGTCGGCAGCAGCAGGAGCACACCTTCCGAGTGCTCTCAGAGATGATCGCGGATCCGTCGTCGCACCAGGATCCGAGCCGGCAGGCAAACATCCATGAACTGGAGCAACGCAGGGAGAGGTCGCGCCAGAAGCGGGAAGACCTTAGGTTCGAACTCGATCATCTCCGCGAGGCAGAAAGCGTCTTGCTGCACGAGGCGCAGGCCGATCTTGCGGAGCAGCAGTTCGACTTGACCAAGGTGGCGTCGAGAATTGCGGAGTCTTCGAAGCGGGCAGCGTGGGGTGCATTCGCTGCTGCGCTAGCGAGCGCGGTCGCGACCGTGTACGGCGCGGTACAGCGACCGTCACCGCCAGTCTGTAACCCCGCGGTGGTCCAGGCTCCACCCCCGTCGCCACCGCCATCCGTCGACGTGTCGGTCACCCTAGACGGAAGGCGGTTACCCACGAAAACCGAAAAGCGCCCGCGACACTGACGATCTCCCTTACGATGCTGCCGGACGCCTAAACACTTCGTTGAGGAGAAACCCACTGAGGAACGCCACGTCGATGAAGTGAATTCGCGTCGGTCCACCCATCGTGACGATTCCGGCGAAGCTTGGAGTCCACGTCTCACCGTCACGGAACAGGCGAAAGACGGGTCCTCCACTGAACCCGCTTGGACCGCCGATGTCTTGGGTGGAGACGTCGAGCATGTGGTGGCCGCTGAAGGTTGACGGCGCTTCGTAAGTGCCGATGGCAACGGCGACCCCAAACGTGAGGGTCCGTGTCGCGTAGTCGATGGCGTTTCGGTCCGACGCCTGCGGGTACCCGAATACAGCGAAAGGGCTGCCGCGCGATGCTGCCGTGAGGTTCGTGACGCGGATCAAGTCGTAAGGCGCCGAGTCCCCATCCACGAAGGTGGGCGGCGATGAGGGGACCATGATGGCCAAATCTGAAGCGGCCTCGAACTGGTCTGCCGCTGGGCGAGGCTTAAGAATCTTCCCAATCCGGCAGCGCACGGGTTCGCCCTGAAACCCGAGTACGACTTCGACGACAGTGCGGTCGTTGTTCCCGCGCATCACGTGCGCCGCCGTGACAAAGACCGTTTCGTCGCCGAACCGGAGAGCGGTGCACGTCCCGTGCGTGCCTGGGTACTCGGGGTCGTCGAGAGACGTGAAGATGATCGGCAGGGCACATCTAGCCGCTCGCTGGAGCTGCGGCATGTCTCTCAATGGCTCCAGATGCTCGCCGCCGGTCCCGCGGGTCACAGTTTCAACCCCTCCTGTGTCCTGTCCGCGTCATATTGGCCCGTCGACGGCGGCTAATCGTCGCCAGAGTTCCTCGGCGTGAGCGTTTCTACTCTCTACCGCGTGTGCCACCTCGAACAACTCGGACACCTTCGAGTCAGCCACGAGATTCGCGTTCATCCGACTCACCTGGCGGCGTCCTCGGTCAGCGACGCTTCGATGGAAACCATCATCGCTAGTCGCCCATCGTTATTCGAGATCGTGGTGGTCGCAGGAGAGCTGCACGGCCGTACTCGCGATGGCGTAATGCCGTCCAGAGAGTTGCGAACCCGCCGCCAAGACAAAAGGCGCTTCGGTCGATGACTGCGATCAAGAAGAACAGCCCCGCAAATGTGCCCAACTCGACAGACGATTGTTGATACGAGAGCCACCGCGGATACCGGAGGACGCCCTCGACATCGTTCGCCACAGCTAGCGAGCGGAACAACACCACGTTGCGTACGTGTCGCATGTGCACCACCGCTTCAAGTAGCAGCCCTGCCCCTACGGCCGCAGACATCACCATTCGTACGCGACTGCCCTGCCCCGGAGTTTCCCAACCGCCCGATGTCAGAAATCCTGCCCAAGCAACGGCTCCGGTCGAGAGTGTAAGTGCCACGGCAAAGCGCGTGCTCCACCAACGGCCCGCTTCTATCGTTTTCTGCCAGAACGGGTTCAGCTCATACGATTCGATCTGGATGTAGCGACCTTGGAGCGCGCCATAAAGCCGTCGTCCGAGATGGGTCAAGATGTAATCTGAACTGTACAACGCGGCCCAGATTGCTGCCGGTGCCCACCATGCCTGCTCAACCAGGTATTCCATCGGACCAGATTACTCTCGAATCATGAGCAGTCCGAATCCCGCGACGATGTTATCCCGTTGCCATAGATCCGCACTCCGGTCCTCGTCGCGATCTCTGCTTCTCCGATCGTCGCATTGGCTTCCTCACGCTCGACGCACCACGCCCCATCGTTGATGTTGATGTCCGCTCTTTTGTTGCTCTCAATGAACTCCACAAAGACACAAACTTGATGACCCAACCTGCCCTCGAGACCACCTGACCCCGTACCGAAGTGTTACCCATGTCTTGTCTGCACCGTCTGCACCCCCGACCGCCTCCTTCTTCCTCTCTTCCCAACCTCCTGACTACAAACCTGAGACCCGACCCCACTACCCAGGTGGTTGGGGGAGTGGGGTCGGGTCTCAGGCAAGCCGTGCAATCACCCTTGCAGTCACCCGGAGGAGGGGGCGGTCGGGGCCAGGCACTTCAAGTACTTGCGAGATTTTGCCTGCCTCTCAGGGTGCCCTCCAGGGTGCCGCGCAGGGTGCCTAGTTTGACGTCAACCCTGCGAGGCACCCGCGGAGGCAGTCTCGAAGGCACTCTCGGAGGCAGGCGCCACCACGTGGTGGTGGGTACTGCCCATGACAATCGCTGACACTGTCCCTTTCAGGAGCCGACGCTCGTCCAAGCCCAGGAACTCGGCTCCCATGACTTCACGCGAGCCCCACCGAGCAGCGGATCGAGGAAGGCTCTAGCCGCCAGCGTGACTTCTTCGAGCGTGCGCCAAGGCAGCTCGTCGTCCTCCGCCATGCGTGCGTAGGGCCTGGCCCAGGCGGCGGGCGGCGTCGGAAGTGATTCCGGGAGCTTGTGCGTCTTGCGGAAACTGAAGGTTTGCTGGAGTGCCTTGCGGACGCGCGTCGCCTCGAGGGACCGCGTGGTACCGAGCAGCGCGATATCCGGCAGATCCTTCACCCGGGAGTTCGGTCGGTCGCGCGGCAGCGTGTACGCGTGGACCTTTTCTGCGAGATGCGTCTCGACCGGGTAGAGCCGCACCCTTGGTGGCTCGATGCCGGCGAATGCCAGGACGTCGTCAGCGACGATGACCTCAGGCTCACCCAGGACCGGATCCGCGAAAGCCACGTCGACGCCAAACCGCTGGCCGTAGATCTGGCCCGCGAGCTTGCACTCAGCGCGATAGCGGAAGCCGTCGTTCCTCCTGCCCTGAAAGTCCATCTCGGGCTGTTGCGCGTCTGCTTGAATCTCGAAGGTCATGAAGTCGCCGAGGTCGACTCTTCCGGCTTCCTGCAGCCGCGCCAGCGCTTCCTCGGGCGAGCCGACGAGGCGCAGGTCCACGTCCCTCGTGGTCCTGGCTCTTTCGAGGCGAAGCTCGAGCACCAGGCCGCCCTTCAGCATCGCCGCTTTACCGAGCACGCGCGTGACGCGCGCCAGCAAACGGTCGAACACGAGCAGCTGCCGACGGCGCGCGAGCTCGACACCTGATTTCGAAGAATCGCGCAGCCGCTGTTCCAGCGCGGCTTTGAATGCCGCCGGCGTCGCGTACGTCCGTGACTTCATGCATCGAGCCCCGTAGCCCGTTCGACTGCGGTGGCCTGCGGTCTGCTGACCATGCCGCGCGCGAGCGCCTGACGGACTGCGGAGGAGAGGAATTCAGGCGAGACATGATCTGCCGCGGAGTCGGCGAGTGTTCTCGCCGGAGAAGTGACCGGCAGGGCGCCCACCCACGCTCGGTCGCGCTTGGGCACGTCCGCATAGTGCAGCACGACACCTTCCGGAACTCGAAGTCGGCGCTTGCGCCACTTTGCAGGCAGGGTCAGGTGCGCCCGCGCAGGCAGCACATCGGAGAGCTCGTGGAGCATCAGCGCAGTCTCGTGAGAGAACACCCCTGCCCGATCGGACCAAAGCCAAAGAGCGACCAGGTCCTCCTGCTGACCGGGAGGGAAATGCTTGAGCCGGTACACACTCCGCCGGACGCGAGTGATCTTGCCGCTGTCGAGGTACTTCACCAGCAGCTGCGACGAGTATCCGGCGTCAAGAGCTTGCTGGGTCGTGAAGTGGCCCTCCTGCGCCAGGGCAGTCTCGTAGAGGCGGTCCCAGTCAGGTTTCGTCTGTGTGACCCGTCCCATGCAGTCATCTTAACCGTGGGTTTAGTTTTGTGCAAGCGTATCTATACTCACCCTAGGTTTAGTTTCGTGCAAGACCGTGTCAGCTATATTCGATTATGACTCATGTTTGATATGCGTGCTGTGAGCAAGCTATCGTCAGGGAATGGCACGGACGCCAAGAACGGTGGAGCTCACCAGCATCAGCACCCGCTTCCCTCTGGAAACGCGGCGCTGGCTCGAGCAGCGCATGAAAGAAACGGGCAGGCAGTCGTTGAACGAGGTTCTGAACGACCTCATCGAGGACGCTCGTTCTTGGTTCCGCCTTCCGAAGCCCGTCGTTGAGGTTCTCGACCGCGACCGCAAGCAGCGCAAGTCTCCCGACGTCCGCGACTACTTCGTCAACCTCCTTCTGGAGCGGTACGTCGCGCTTCAGAAGGCACCCTGAACAGGAAAGCCTCACGATGAACACCCTGGAATTCGCATCTCCGCCCCCTCGCGAACGTCGCCGCGAGCCAATCTCGCTCCCCACGGATCGACTCTGGACCGTCCATCAAGCCGCGGCCTTTCTGGGACGGTCCGAATCCTGGGTCTACAAGGCCGCCGAGCGTGGCGAGCTCCCTCGGGCCCGCGGAATGGGTTGGGGCCTCCGGTTCGTTCCCGCCGAGTTGCTCGCCTACGCGCGCGGCGAGACGCGTCAGGCGCACGTGGCACCAGTGCCGAAGGGAGGCAAGTAGCGCATGGCGAGCGTGCTCAAGCGGGGCGGTTTCTGGTACGCGAAGTGGACCGACGCGACGGGAAAGCGCTGCCGCGAGCGCATCGAGGCCTCCAGCAAGGCCCAAGCGAAGGCGCTAGCGGACGAGCTCGAGGTCGAGGCTCGCCGTCATCGCAACCTCGCGCGGCGCGTCCGCAACGGCCTTCCGCCGCGGCCTGAGGATCTGACCGGAACGTTCGCGGATCTGTGCACCTGGTGGCTCGACCATCGCTCCCGGAGGCGAGCAGGAGTGGCGAGCGCCAGCGACTGGGGAAGTATGTGGTCTCGAAACCTGTGGGTGCGCTGCCGCTGGCCGCGCTCGGCTCTCCTCACCTCGACGAGCTGCTTCACAACGCAGAGTCGGCAGGCGCGTCGGCTGCAAGCGTCAACAAGCTCCGCAGCGTCCTGCACACGGTCTTCTCGAAGGCGAAAAAGGCCGGCCGGTGGGTGGGCGAGAATCCCGTCGCGTCCACCGAGCGGCGCAAGGTCGCGCGCCGCATCTACGCGACCCTCCGCGCCGAAGAGGTTCCGCTGCTCCTGGCGGAGGTTCCGGCCGACTGGCGGCCGCTCTTCGCTGCAGCACTCTGGACCGGCATGCGGCGCGGCGAGCTGTTCGCTCTCCGGAAGAGCGACGTCGACTTGTCGCTGGGCACGATCATGGTCGCGCGCTCAAACGAGCGGCAAACGACGAAGGGCGGTCATGCCGACCTCATCCCCATTGCGGCGCCGCTCTTCCCCATCTTGAAGTACCAGCTCGAGCACGCGCCCGGTTCGCTCGTCTTCCCTGCTGAGGATGGGTCACAGCGCTCGCCGGAAGCGGATCCGCAGAAGACCCTGCGCACCGCGCTCGCGCGCGTCGGCCTGGTCAAGGGCTAACGAGCAGCGCTACTGCCCGAATTGCCTCAAGCGCACCAATGGCACCGGCAAGCCGCTCGCACAGCCTCGCGGGCGCGCGCTGTGGCCGAAGGCGATTCCGCGGCCGATGCGCTTCCACGATCTGCGCCACACGACCGCGACGCTGCTCCTCCGCGCCGGCGTCGACGCCCACCGCGTGCAGCGCCTCCTGCGCCACCGCGACGTGCGCACGACGACTGGGATCTACGGCCACCTGGACGTCGAAGATCTGCGCGCCGCAGTCGCAACTCTGCCCGAGCTGGGTCAAAATTGGGTCCAAATGGACCCCACCCCCCAGGCCGAGACCGAAAATGGTCCCGCCAACCCCGCACACTCTGAGGACATTTCTTGGTGGGCGCTGCAGGATTCGAACCTGCGACCCCTGCCGTGTGAAGGCAGTGCTCTACCGCTGAGCTAAGCGCCCCTCTGCGGGGCGGTCCAATTCGCACCTTCCGCCAGGGCAGTCAAGACTTCTCTGCCGCCGTCCGCGCGGGGATCGGCTTGCCGCGGTGGCAGGTTCCGCAGCCGACGGGACTGTCGTTTCCGTAGTATCCCTTCGCGATGTAGCTGGTCATGTCCAGCATCTCTCGCGCGCGCGTCTTCTTCGGCGTGTCCGCCGCGAAGTCCTTCTCCTCATGACAGTGCGTGCACTTCGCGCCCATCTCGCGCGCGAACCATCCCATGATGAAGCCGAAGTTGCGGACGTCCATCCCGCGGAGGATTCGCACGTCCTTGAAGACGTCCTCCGCCTTCCGCGCCAGCTGCTCGGGAGGCATCTTCGTAAACGGCTCGGGGAGGTCGCGGGAAAATCCCATATCCGCCGGATGCTCGTCTCCACGGTGACAGGTCCAGCAGGTGACGCGAATGGTGCCGCCGAAGCTTCGCCGGTTGATCTCCTCGGTCATCAGGATCATGTCCCGCGCGCGCTGTTTCTCCTTCTTCGCGTCAGACGGGAAATCCTTCTGCTCGACGAGATGACACAGCACGCACTTGCGCCCGAGGCTGGCCTGCATCGACTGCATCGCTGCCATGAAGCGGTCAGCGCTCACCGCTCCGAGCAGCTTCACGTTCTTGAAGATGGTCCCCGCGGGTCGTTTTCCCGTCTCTCCCCAATCAAGGCCCACGGGCGTTTCCCTTCCCGGGATCGTGATGGGACTGATCAGGTCGGCGCGCGGAACGCCGGCGTCGGACGAAAACGTCCCCCCATCTGCGGGCCCGCCGTCCGGCAGGTTCGCCGGCCCCGCGGCGTTCTCCGACGGGACCGAGAGCGGTGCGGGAGGAGGTTGGGTGTGGCTGCAGGCGACCGCGAGAAGCAAGCCCGTCCAGCGCATGCCACCTACTACTTCTTCTGCTGCTGCGCGATCAACTGATCGAGATCGTCCGCGAGGTCGCGAACGCGCCGCTTGAGCGCGGAGAGCCGCTTGCCCGCGTCCTTGAAATCCTCGCGCGTCACCAGCCCCGCGGCCCGAAGCGCCCGGTCCTGCGCCTCGTCCAGGGCCTGCTTGGCGCGCTGCAGCCCGCCGATCGCGGCGGCGATGGCCTCTGCGCGCTTCGGATCCTCGAAGAGCTTGCCCATCGCCTTCATCCCAAGCTCGGCCGCCCGTTCGCGCAGCGTCTTGGGCGCCATTTCACTGACCGCCGAAGACTTTGCGGATCGAGGCGAAGATCCCCCGCGACTGCTCCTCCGGCGTCATCCGTCGCTCGGCGGCGACCCTGCGCCTCTCTGCCTCTTCCTGCCATGCGACCTTCAACGCCTCGGGCGTGTCGTGCGTCGCCAGCGTCAGCTCGCGAGTCTGGCCGCTGGCGGTCTCGATGGTGACGTGCAGCAGGCACTCCTCGTCGAGGATGAAGTTCACCCGCTGCCCGGCCACTTCCGCCGGGAACTTGAGCGTGCCGAGGTATTCGTTGTCGATGATCCGGTCGCCGTCACCCTGGAAGATGTCCAGCTCGAGCCCCTTGCCATCCCGCGCGGGCGGCAGACGGAAGCTGCTCTTCGAGGGGATCTGCGTGTTCTTCTCGATCACCTTTCGAAAACGGCCGCCGGGCATGGCGAACCCGATGGGCATGCTGAGCGCGTCGACCAGCGTGACGGAGTCGATCTCCTGCATCGATTCGGCCAGCAGCGCGGCGCCCAGCGCCACCGATTCGTCGGGGTGGACGCCCTTGCGCGGCGGCTTGCCGAAGAACTGGTGCGCCTTGCCCTGGACCAGCGGCATGCGGGTCTGGCCGCCGACCAGCAGCACCTCCTGGATGTCACCCCGGTTGAGGCTCTTCTCGCCCAGGACGCGCTCGACGAGCTGAAACGTCTTCTCGACCAGGTCCATCACCAGCGCGTTCACGCGCTCGCGGGAGAGCGGGATGCGCAGGTCCACCGGCTTGCCCTTGCGGTCGGCGATGTAGGGCAGCTCGATGACGACGTTGCTGAGCAGCGAGAGATCGATCTTCGCCGCCTCCGCGGCGTTCTTGATCCGCTGCATGGCGATGGGCGACTGCGTCAGATCGATCTTCGTCTGGTTGCGGAACTCCTCGAGCACGAAATCGATGATCCGGTTGTCGAAGTCGACGCCGCCGAGGAAGGTGTCGCCGCCGGTCGCCAGGACCTCCATGACGTTGCCGTGGAGCTGCAGGACGGAAACGTCGAAGGTGCCGCCGCCCAGGTCGTAGACGAGCACCTTGTGATCGAAGCCGCGGTTCAGGCCGTACGCGAGGGCCGCGGCGGTAGGCTCGTTGACGATGCGCTTGACGGTGAAGCCGGCGAGCTTGCCCGCCTCCTTCACCGCGTTGCGCTGGTTGTCGTTGTAGTAGGCGGGGACCGAGATGATCGCCTCGGTGATCTCCTGCCCGAGGGTCGCCTCGGCGACGCGCTTGCAGTGCTGGAGGACGAAGGCGCTGATCTGCGGAAGCGAGTAGACCTTCCCGGCCAGCACCACCGCGGCCTCGCCGTTCGGACCCTCGACGATCTCGTACGAGAAGTAGTGCTTGATGTCCTGGACCACCTTGGAGTTGTACTGCCGCCCGATCAGACGCTTGGCGCCGTAGATGGTGTTCCGGGGATTCACCACCATCTGGTCCTTGGCGATGTTGCCGACCAGCAGGTTGCCCTTGTCGCTCATCGCCACCACGCTGGGCAGGATCAACGAACCTTTGTCGCTGGGAACCACGCGCGCGACCTTGTTCCGGACGTACGCGACGCACGTGTTCGTAGTGCCCAGATCGATGCCGAGCAGGATGGGCTTGTCGGCAGGCATGAAGCTGGATTGATGCTACGGCGCTCTGCGCCCGGGGCGCAACAAATCCCCCTACTTCCACCACACGTCGTACCGCACAATTACACCTGCCGGCCTCGAATCCACCACCTCCGGAATCCCCACCTCTCCCACCGTTCCCGACAGCTCGTAGACGAACATCAGCGTCTCGCGCAGGACGCCATGTCCTACTGTGCGAGCAATTTCGGGTCCGGCGCCACTTCGATGCTCCATTTCTCGTAGGGGGGCGGCGCCGCCGGGAGCTCGTCGAGGAACCGGCTCGGCCTGAGCAGCAGGCGCGCCTGGTCGCGCTTCTCCTGCATCATTGGATACGTCAGGTACAGCTCGTCTTTGGCCCTCGTCACGGCCACGTAGAAGAGTCGGCGTTCCTCCTCTTCGCCGTCCGGAGCGCGCAAGGCGGGCGCGCTGGGAAAACGGCCGTCGGCGAGCCAGATGAGGAACACGGCGCGCCATTCCAGTCCCTTGGCCTGGTGCACGCTGGAGAGCGTGAGCTTCTCGTCCGGTTCGGCGCCCTCCACGACGTCTTCGGCTTCGAGCGAATCGAGCAGCGTGAGATCGGCGAGGAGCTGCTCCAGCGATTCCGCCTGCAGCGCGTAATCCGCGAGCTGCAGCACGTCGTCATGGCGTGCCTGGGCATTCGCGTACCGCTGCTTGAGCGCCTCGCCGTAGCCGCCCTCGTGGAGGATGCAGCGGATCATCTCGCTGGGCTGCGACCGCATCGCCACCAGGATCTGCAACGCTCCGGCGAGCGCGCGCAGCCCGGAGCGTGCCTTGGGCGGCACCAGCTGGGTCAGGGAATCGAGCTGGGTGCGCGGATCGCGGCCCATGCGCAGCCACTGCTCGACCTGTGCCCAGAGCGCATCCGCGCTCGCTGCCCCGACGCCGGAGACCAGCTTGACGATCCGCTTGAACGAAAGCTCGTCATGCGGGTTCTGGATGAACTTGAGGTGCGCGAGCACGTCCTTGATGTGGGCCTGCTCGAAGAAGCGCACTCCCGCGCGGACGATGAAGGGGATCCCGCGGCGGGCAAGCTCCATCTGCAGCTCCATCGAGTGCGTGTGCGCCCGATAGAGGACGGACATCTCCCGCAGCGGAATTCCCTCCTCCCGCAGCTCGAGGATCCGCTGGGCGACGAACTCGGCCTGTTGGTGGACGTCGCGCAGGGGCACCAGCGCCGGCAGCACACCTCCCTCGCGGTGGGCGCGCAGCTCCTTCTCGAACTGCTTGCGATTGCAACGGATCGACGCGTTGGCGAGCGCGAGAATGGGCGGCGTGCTGCGATAGTTGGTGATCAGGCGGAGGTGCTGGCACTGCGGGTAGCGCTCGGGGAACTTGAGGATGTTCTCGAAATGCGCGCCGCGGAACGCATAAATGCTCTGCGCGTCGTCGCCGACGACGAGCAGGTTCCCGTGCGGCGCGGCGACCGCGTCGACGATCTCTCCCTGGAGCCGGTTGGTGTCCTGGTACTCGTCGACGAGCACCGCGCTGAAGCGCCGGCAGATGCTCTCGCGCGCGCCGGGTACCTCGATCAGGAGGCGCTTCCAGTTCAGCAGCAGATCGTCGAAGTCCATCGCGTTCATCTGCGCCTTCCGCTCCGCGAACCTGCGCGCGACTCGCAGGATCTCCTCCTCCAGCGCGACGAACTGCGGTGCCTCCACGGCGATCACCTCGGCCAGCGGGCGCTGGGTGTTCACCGCCGTCGAGTACAGATCGATCATCGCGTCGGGGCGCGGGAAACGCCGTTGTCCGACCCCATACCCGAGGTCCGCGGTGGCGCTCGCCATCACTTCCTTGGCGTCCTCGCGATCGAGAAGACCGAATCGATCCGCGTATCCGAGGCGTGAGGCATGCTCGCGCAACAGGCCGTGGGCGACGTGATGGAACGTGCCGCCCCACATCCTGCGCGTCTCGACGCGGCAAAGCTGGCCGACGCGCGCCATCATCTCCCGCGCCGCCTTGTTGGTGAACGTCAAGAGGAGGATCGTCTCGGGCGCCGTGCCCGTCTCGAGCAGGTGTGCCACTCGAAACGTCAACGCCCGCGTCTTGCCCGAGCCGGCGCCGGCGATCACCAGCGTGGGACGCGGATCGCAGAGGGCGACGGCGCGCTGCTCCTCGGAGAGGTCGCGGTCGTAATCGACCAGGCCCTTGCGCGGCGGGGCCGACGTCTTCAGGGCATAGCGCCGGACCGCAGGCTGCAACGGCTCCTGCTGGGCGAGAGCGGTCTCGTTGGGCATCGCCGCTCACCCTAAGTGAACAGGCGTGCAGATGTCAAAGTAGCGAAATCCGCCTTCTCTCAGGCACGTACGCGGACGGCGTCTTTGGGGGCGAGGCGGGAATGCGCGAGCTCGCCCTTGCTCTTGAGGAGAAGGATTTCGGCGAGGATCGAGATGGCGATCTCGCCTGGGGTCTTGTCGCCGAGGCGCAGCCCGATCGGCGCGTGCAGGCGCGCATCGTCGCGGGGATCGCGCCCGAGCCGCTTGGCGATGCTGCGCAGGATCAGCGCGACCTTGCGGCGGCTGCCGATCAATCCGACGTAGCGCGCAGGCGTGCGCAGCGCTGCCTCGAGCACGCCTTCGTCCAGCGCGTGGCAGCGGGTGAGGATGACGACGAAGTCCGATGCTCCGGGAGCGACCCCGCCGAGCGGATCCTGGGCAAGGTCGGCGCAGCGCACTTCGCTGGCGCGAGGGAAGCGGTCGCGCCTGGCGAATTTCTCGCGATCGTCGACGACGGTCGTCGCCAGCCCGATCTCGGCCGCGATGTTCGCCACACGCTCGCCGACATGTCCCGCGCCGTAGAGGACGAGCCTCGGCGCGGGCCGGAGCACGTCGAGGAACACCGTCACTTCCCCGCCGCATTTCATCCCCAGCTCGTCGGGAATGGGCCCGGAGGGCGGAAGGGGTTCCGCCGCATCGCCGGCCGTGGTGAGCGCGAACCGGCGCTGGCAGGACGTGCCCTCCTGCTTC
>Ga0209474_10000126_pt1 | contig 90282 bp, 79 predicted proteins | sample GraSoiAngelo_145_FD_185902 | JGI IMG/M metagenome (GOLD analysis project Ga0209474, IMG submission 185902) | Grasslands soil microbial communities from the Angelo Coastal Reserve, California, USA - 14_1009_05_20cm (SPAdes) (version 2) | ecosystem: Environmental > Terrestrial > Soil > Grasslands...
TCTCGTAAGCGGCCTCGGCTTTCTCGACGCACTCCCCGGTGTCCTGCTTTGCCTGCTCGAAGAGCGCCTTGGCCGCCTCGCCTTCCGTCTTCGCGCCGTCCCAGTCGCGCTTGCCGGCGAGGTCCAGCGCCTGCTTGCACTTCGCGATCGCTTCCTTGCCCTCGTTCCATGCCTTCTCGCCGGTCTCGACGGCGTCCTTCGCGGCTTCGTAGAACTCCTTCAGCTGCTCGAACTGTTGCTTGTACTTGTCGTACTCGGCCTTCACCTGGTCGTAGATCTTCTTCGCCTTCTCGCAGGCTTCCTTCGCCTTGGCGGCGAGCTCTCCGACCCTGGCCTTCACCGCCTCGATGAACTTCCCCAGCGACGACTCCCCCTGCGGAAGCATCTTCTGGACGTTGTCGATGACGGTCTGCAGCGCCTGCTTGACGCTGTCGGGGACGTCTTTCTCGATCTCTTCGAGCTTGTCGATGCAGAGCTCGACCTCGCTCTTCGCCGTCTCGAATTCCTGCTGCGCGGGACCGACTTCCTGGCCGGCCTCGTCCCACTTCTTGTCCTTGAGCAGCGAGAGGCCGGTCTTGACGTGGTCGAAGCAGGATTTGCCGGCTTTGAACGCCTTGTCGCCGTGCTCGCCGATGTAGAGGCCGGCCTTGATCCACTTGCCGCCGTACTGATCGACGGCGTCCTCGATCTTCTTCTTGTACTCCTCGAACTTCTGCTTGTACTCGTCGACCGTGCTCTTCACCTGGTCGACGACGCCCTTGGCCTGATCGACCAGGTCCTTCAGCTTGTCGGTGACGTTCTGCTTGATCGTGTCGGCGGCGTTCTGCACCGCCTCCTTCGCCTTGGCGATGGCGTCCTGCGCCTGCCCGATGGCGTCCTTCGCCGCGTCGAGCACGTTCTGCGCGCCGGCGGCAATGGCGCTGCCGATGCTCTTTCCCGCCGCGTCGCCCGACGACTTCACGGACTCCATCACGTTGCCCAGGTCGCCGGCGAGACCGTCGATCAACGACTTCGCCGCCGCCGTCGCCGAGGCGGCGCACATCTCGATGGCATTCTTGCCCTTGAGGATGGCCGCCTGCGCCAGCGTCATGCCCGCCTTGCCGACACTGACGGCCGCTTCCGCGGAGGCGAGCAGGCTCGACTTCAATCCCTGCACCGCTGCGGAGAGCTGATCGCCCGCGGTATGCACCGCATCGAGCGCCGCGGCCTTCACCGCGTCGTAGGCGTCCTTCGCGTGCTGAATGACCTCGGTGGCGATGTCGGTGACCTGCGCCGCCGCTTCGTGCGCCTTGGCCAGCGCTTCCCGCGCCACCTCTTGCGTGGCGCTGGCCGCCTCCTGCGCCGCCTCGCCCACTTTCGCCGCCGCCTGCGAGACGTAGTCCTTGAGACCCGCGAGCCTGCTCTCGACGCTCTTCAGCGCGGTTTGCGCGACGTCGCCCGCGCCCTGCTTGACCTGATCGAGTGCGTCCTTGACGTCCTGCCAGACCTGCTTCGCGGCATCGAGCGCCTGCGAGGCGCGCTTGGCTGCTTCGCGCGCCGCCTTCAGCGCCCAGGCCGCGGCGTTCTGGATGTTCTGCGCGATCTGCTGCGCTTTCTGCGCCGCCTGCTGGACGGCCTGGGCGAACCTGGCGAGGTTCTTGACCGGCGATGAGCCCTTCTTGATGGTGTACCGCTTGCCGCGGAACTCCGTCGCATAGCCGGTGTCGATGAAGAAGAGGTGGTCGGTGGAGACGACGTAGTACTGGCCGTCGACGCGCTTGCCGGCCTTCTCCACCTCGACGACCGAGCCGGCGCGGATAGCAGGATCGCCGGTGACCCGCGCCTCCGCGTGAACGAAGGTGCCGGCGCGCCGGTTGTACTCGGCCTTCGCCACCGCCTCGAGCAGGCTCTTCTCGCCGGTGGCGACGGTCAGCACCTCTTCGATGTCGCCGTACATCTGCTTGACGAGCTGCGCGCCGGTGACGGTGCCGCCCTGCTTGCCGTACTCGTCGCCGCTCTTTCCGGCGTCGGTCATCTCCTTCGCCTGCTTGGGATCCCACCCGGAGGTGGTGATCTTCGAGACCTGGTCGAAGGTGTTCACCTCCTGCACGAGGCGGCCGATGTTCTCCCGCCACACCAGCTTCGCCGCGGGCGGATCGCCGAGCTTGGGCTTCTTGAAGAGCAGCTTCCGGTCGTCGACGTGGACACGGAAGCCGGCCAGCGCCGCCCGCTGCATGAGGAAGTCGTAGTCCGAGAGGTTGTTCTGGATGACGAAGTCGTGGACCACCACGCTGTCGTCCACGTCGGCGGACAGGCCGTAACGCTGCGCGATCTGCGTGGCGAGATCGCTGTCCTTCACGTTCTTGTAGGTCTTGGTGACGGTGCCTCGATCGAAGGCGTGTCCCTTGTCGATCCCGGCGACCACGAGGCGGCTCGGGCCGTCGGGCGTGACCACCATCTCCAGATTCGAGACCTCGCCCTTGCACACGCTCTTGAGCTGGCCGAGATAGCCGAGCTTGATCTCGACGGCGGTGCCTGGCTTGAACTTTTGCTGCTTCGTCCACTTGCGGCCGACGTCCGAGAGATGGACCCAGAACCGGCTCGACTTGTCCATGTCGTCGGTGACGCGGATGCCGAGGACCGACCCCTTCAGCTCCGGATCCGCTGCCTGGCCGTCGATGACGAGCTGGAAATCCGGGACGAAGCGCTTGTCGTCGGCCAAGGGCGGAAGCTCCGCGCGCGCTCGTCAACCGGGCAGACGAGGGACTGCCGTAGTTTCCAGCAAGCGAGCCCAGGTAGTCAAGAGGAGCAGTTTTCCATCCAGGGTTCGCCGAGGTAGGATGACGCCCGCATGGCCGAGGACTTCAAGAGCGCCCTTCCGGACGCCCCCAGGCTTCCTGAGCGGGCGGCGATCTACATCGCGCCGGATGGCAACGTGACGTTCGGGGCGCTGTTCGAGGGACTCGTGCCGGTCGCACAGGCGATCGCGGCGAATTCACTCACTATAAAGGAAGGGAACCGCCGCCCCTGCCTTGCTCCGAGCGCATCGCCCGACGCCGACGCGGACGGGGAGCGCTAGATGCTCTGCGCGCTGCTCGCGGCAGTGCGCCGGTTTTTCTCGCGCCGCCGCGCGCGCCGCCTTCTTGCGCAGCGATTGCCGCGCGGTGTCTCCGAGGCGCGGCTGGCGCTGCCGGCGCCCGCGCGCGAGCCGCCGCCGGGCGAGTACTGGACGCTGCCGCTCGTCGGACATCGCCCATCGCGCCTGCTACGCCTCTCCGCCCTGCCGCCGCCGCCGGCGCATCTGGACGTAGTGCAGCCCCGGAAGCTGCGCCTCGACGACGATCTGCGGCTGCCGCCGGAAATCGATCCGCCAGCCGTCCCGAGTGCACCGGAGCGGCCGCTGCCCGTCCGCCCGCGGACGCCGCTTGCGCGCGCTCCGTTGCACCGGCTCAAGCCGCGCAATTTCCGCCTCGACCTGCAAGCGACCGCCCACGGTGGGATCGTTCCGGAGACCGGGGATCCGAGCTATCGCTGGATCTCGCCGGAATTCCGCCGCCGCTATCTCGAGCTGCCGTGGATGGCGCGGGATCGCATCCGCTTCCTCGGGCCCATGCACGCCGAGTGGTTCCTGATGTGGTGGGACCAGACTATGGTGGAAAGCCTCGGGCCAGGCGAGCCGGAGCCCTGGGAACGGCCCGAGGAGGTGGACTGGGCGATGGACGTCTGCAAGGAGCAGATGCTCATCCGCCGCGACGTGGTGAAGGACGAGGAAGCGCCAGCCGCGCAGCAGCTGGCAGCCGAAGAGATGGAGCACCCGCTCGTCGCCTGGGATCCGGTGCCGCTGCCGGAGCTCGTGCCGCAAAAGGAATGGGCCGAGATCGCCGATCCGCAGGCACTCGCGCCGGCGCCGCCTCTGCAGCGGAGATCGCGCGAGGCCTATCTGCAGTGGCGCACGCTGATGGATGCCTTGGACGAGGCGTGAGGGGTAGTCTCAGCGGCGCTGCTGCGGCTGGTATGTCCCCGCCTCGGAGCGGAAGGCGATCGCCAAGCGGTTCCAGCCGTTGATCGCCACGGCGATCAACGCCAGCTCGACCAGCTCCTTCTCGCTGAACTGGCGCTTCGCGCGCTCGTACACGTCGTCGGAAACGTGGCCGTCCGTGATCTGCGTCAGCGCTTCCGTCCACTCGAGCGCCGCCCGCTCGCGGTCCGAGTAATAGGGCGCCTCGCGCCAGGCATCCAGGCCATACAGCCGTTGCTCGGTCTCACCTTCCGCCCGGGCGTCCTTGGAGTGCATGTCCAGGCAGTATGCACAGCCGTTGATCTGCGATGCGCGCATCTTCAGGAGATGGACGAGCTTCGGCTCGATGCCGCTCTCGTGGATGAACTTCTCCAGGCCGAGCATGGAGCGATACGCAGCGGGTGAGACTGCACCGATGTCGAGACGTGGCTTCATGGGGTTCCTCTCGCGGCTGAATGCAGAGGAGATTCCTGCCCGACGGCATCGATTCGCGACTCACTGCAGCTTTCCCTCGCGCTCCAGCCGCCAGATGTCTTCCTGGCTGACCGTCTGCTGATTCAGGATCGTCATCGCGCGGCGGATCTTCTGCACCATGGCCGGATCCTGGATGGGGATGCTGTTCTCGCGCGTCGGTGCCGGCGGCGGCCGGAGCAGCGTCAGCTCCCCCCGGGCCTGCGTGCCGTCGGCGACGCCCTGAACGGCGAAGGTGACCGCGTACACCGCCGCATTGGAGCCGAAGTCGTATTCCAGCGACTCGTCCACGAAAGCGGCTGGGCGGATCTCAGTGTGCCGCAGAAGCCGGGTGTGATCGAGGGCGACGGTAGTGGGCGGGGAGGGAGCGCTGCCGTCGGTCGCCGGAAGGAAGAACGTCGAGAGAGTCATGCCCGTGATCTGCACGGGAACATCCTCCGCGTGCCAGAGGTGGAACTTCTGCCGCACGACGCCGTCAGGACCGATCTCGGGGAAGCGCGGAACAGGGACGGCGAAGAGCGTCGCCACTCCGCGCAGGCGCGTGGCAAAGGCGATGTTGCGGATGTGGAGCGGGAATCTCCCTTCGACAGTCTCGCCGGAACCAGTGGCCGCCTTCACCTTCACGAGGAGATCGCTGAACGCGGTCCGCTGCGGCAATGCGGAGTAGTCGTGGATCGCGACCGGTCCGGGCGTCACGTCCGCCTCGCCGTCGCCGAACGACCACTCGTACCAGGCCGGCGAAAACGGTGCGCCCTCCAGCGTCTGCACGGTCGCGGTGAATTCGCGCTCGCTGACGGAGTTGGGCAGCATCCGCATGGTAACGACCAAGATCCGCGCCGGCCGGCAGCTCTTCACCCTGTAGCGCGGCAGCTCGATGCGGCTGGCGACGTTGTCCTTGCTGAATGCGACGGCGTACTGGGCGGGCGCGCTCCCGTCGCGGCCCAGGTAGGCCCGGACGGGCACCTGCGACCCCGCTTCGCCGGCGACGGTGTAGTGCAGGAAAGAGTCGTTGCCGTCGGTGGTGTGCGCGCGGACCGTCGCCAGGTTTTCTTCGCCTTCGCAGACTTCGTCCTTCTCGAGGCGCACCAGGTCGAACACCGGCGGCGCCACGGCAAGAGTGGCGGCAGGGGCTGTTGGTGGCGCCGGCCGACGGGCGGACTGCGGCGGTTCCGGCGGTTGCGCCGGTGTCAGCGCGGCGATGGCTACGCCCTGCACGGATTCTTCGCGGCGCCGCGACAGGAGCAGCAGTGCCACGAGCGCGATCGCGGCTGCAAAGGCGAGCAGCGCCTTGTGCTTCCTCCGCATCCCTCAGTACCAGCAGCCGTACTGCGCGCCCGGCGCGTTCCAGGCGATCGGATGATAGCCCTGGTCGTACGACCACACCGACGTGCCGACGCCGTGGGGAGGGAGGCCGGCGAGCCGATCGGGGCTGATGGACGTTGCTGTCGCGTTCGGATCGTCCCGGACGCCGTGCCAGATGTTGTTGTCGTTGGTGGCGCAGGCGTTCGCCGCCATGCAGTTCGTCACCTGGTCGCCGGCGTTTTCGCAGACGTTGTAGAAGGGGCAGGACACGGACCGCAGCAGGCCTGCCCAGAATCCGACTCCCGAATTGCACGCGTTCTGGACGGCGTTGAAGAGCGCGTTCGCGGCGTTGGCGATCCGCACGTGATCGTAGGTATAGGCGGACACGTGGACTGAAGCGCCCTGCAGATGCGCCCAGGAGAGGAAGGTCGAACAGACCATTCCGTTGTTCGCCGAATTGCTCGAGAGCTCGTTCGTCTGCTCGATGTTCCGGTACTGGTAGAGCGAGTAGCTGATCGGGGACCCGTTCCGCAGCTTGCGCGGCAGCCAGACCACTCCGTCGGACTGGGATTGCGCCGCGATCTCCGGCGCCGTGGAGATCCAGTTCGCGACCGCGGCAGTCGTCCCGGCATCGCCCCACTGGTACACGGGAGTGATCTCCTCACCCTGCAGATCCGCATACGCGCCGCCGAGGTTGATCTGCTCCACGCCCGGGTATCCGTACTGGAGCTGGTTTGCATCGAGCGGCCGCGAGCAGACCGTCGGCCAGCTGCTCTGCGCCGGCGTCTTCATCTCCGCGTGGACGATGCCGCTGGTCCCGAGCGAGAGCATGCTGTGCGTGTAGTACTCGCCGATGGCGACGATCACCGGCCGGATCGGCCCGCCGTTGCTGCGGCTCAGCACCACCGAGCCGTAGGGCGCATTCCAGACGGCGGGCACGTAGCCGCAACCTCCGCTGAACGAGGCTCGCTGGCCGGGGAAGGCGAACGCTCCCGAGTTGGCGAGCAGCGGGTTTGTTCCCCCTACCGGGGAGAGCCCGTGCACGTAGATCTTCTGGCCTCCGAGCCACATCATCTCGGCCGGCCCGAAAGGCACTGGAATGGAGTAGCGATATGCTCCGGAGGTGACTCCGCAGGCGTTCAGCACGGCTTGCTCGCTCTCGAGATTCGCATTGGAGGCGATGAGGAACGAGCCGATCCCCGCGGATCCGCCGACGTAGACGTGCACGCCCACCGATTGGGCGATGCCCCGCGCGCACGACCAGCCGGTGAGCACCACCTGGTTGCCGTCCCACCGCGCGCCGTCGATGAAACCGCGGATCACGTTGTCGGGATAGCTGAACATCCCGGGGTTGCCGATCACGACGGTCAGCCACGGCCAGAAGTTCGACGTCGCCTTGACCTGGATCACCTGACCGACGACGGATTCTTCCTTGATCGCGGGGACCGGGATGTTGAACCGGAGGTTCGTCGCGCCCGGCGCGCGGCAGGCGTTGGCCACCGCAGGCTCGCTCCACGCATTTGCCATCGTCGATGCCAGCACCTGCCCCGAGCGGGGGTCCGTCGCCGCGACCCAGACGGATCGCGCAGAGCCGGGATCGCACGCCCAGCCGACGACGACGAATTGCCCGTTCGACCAATATCCGCCGTCGACCCAGCCCATCGGCACCGCGTGTCCGGCGCGTGCGTAGAGCATGGCAGCGGCGAGACTTCCGAGGGCAATTCCTCGCGCCAGCACCGAGCGGACTCGCATGACCCCTCCGCCCCCCCGTGGTCGTCAGGCGAATCGAGGCTGATCTTCGGGCGGATCGGAGTCAACGGCGCGCGGCGCGCGAGGTTCAATCCTCGGCTTCGTCGTCGGACGCCGCGATGGCCGACTCGAACTTGAACTCCGTCAATCCCAGCGTGATCACGTCGCCGTTGCGGAGGAAACGGCGGGGCGTCTTCTTGCCGTTCACCAGGACGCCGTTCTTCGAATTCAGATCGACGATCTCGAACTTGTTCCCGTCGATGGAGACGCCGGCGTGCTTGGCCGAGACGGCGCCGTCGAGGATGCGGATGCTGTTCTCCGGGCCGCTGCCGAGGGAGACGATCTTCCCGACCAGCGGCCAGGTCTTCCCCTTGGGTCCCGCTCCCTTCTGCATGATCAGGCGCGCCTTGGCGGACTTGAGGCAGAAGAGGCAGACCTCCCACTCCGGCATCTGCGCGCGCTTGCAGACCGGGCAGAACCGCGTCGGCGGCGGCTTCGGCCGCGTGAAGAGGTAGATCGCGAGCCCGCCGATCACGACGAGCAGGATCACCGCGGTGATGATCCCGATCTTCAGCCAGTCGACGAAGTCCGGGGTCCGCACCAGGATGGAGGACTTGAGGGAGGTGCTGCTCCCCTCGTTCTCCATCGCGATCTCGATCTTGTGGTCCTTGCCATCGTGATCGAGGCGCGTCTTCCACTGGATGACGTACATCTTGTTGATGTAGTCCTTGATCACCGTCAGGGACTTGTTGATGTCATCGACGTTGGGCGCCGGCCGGTAGGTCCCTCCCGTTCGGCGGGCAATCATGTCCAGATTGGCCAGCGATTCCTGATCCAGCTCGGAATGGGCAACGGCATGGACGGGGATGCGCCGCTTGCCGGCGTCGCTGATCACTTTCTCCACGTCGGTGGCGCTGCCGTTGTCGCGGCCGTCCGAGATGACGATGATCGCCTTCGCCGCCGGCAGCAGCGTCTGGGCGCCGCCCTTGCCGGGCGAGGCGGCCGCCGCGTAGAGCTGGATGGCCTGCGCCAGGCCGTCGTAGAGGAGGAAGGAGCGGCCGGTGAAGGTGATCTTCGCCGCTTTGCCCGCCACCTCCCCCTTCTCTTCGGAGAACGGCGCGACGATCTCGGCGGTCTCCCCGTAGTCGACCACCGCGACCTGATCCTTTTCGCCCAGGCCGTTGACGAACGCGGCCACCGCCTTCTTGATGTCGTCCTGGATGCCCAGCATCGCCCCGGAGGCCTGGATGACGATGACGATGGAAGCGCCGGTCTGCGCCGCTTCCAGCGACTCGACGCGCTCCACCTTCGAGCTGTCGCTGTTGCCGCTCTCGTAGACGCGGAAGAGGTCCTGCGAGAGACCCTGGATGGGCGAACCCGACGCGCCGATCACGTTTACGTAGGCCCGGACATGCGGCCACCGGTTCTGGGTCGCCTGGACCTGTTGAATGGAGAGCTGCGCGCCGGCGCCCAGCGCGGCCACGGGCGCAAGGAGCGCCGCGAAGCTTGTCCACAGATGCGTCTTCACGTCGATCCTTACTCGCGCTTCTCGCGCAGTGCGCGACACTTGAACTCGAACTCGATGTCTCCGAGCTTGATGATGTCGTTGTCGATCAGGTCGTGCTTCTGCACCTTCTCGTCGTTGACGAAGGTGCCGTTCGAGCTGTCGAGATCGGCGATCTGGAATTCTCCGCCCTCGTACCGGATGGTGGCGTGCTTGCGGGAGATCTTCTTGTCGGTGAGCACGATGTCGCAGTCGGCCGCCGTCCCCAGCACGTTCTTTCCCACCCGCAGGCGGAAGTCCTCGCCCTTGTGCTGGCCGTTGAGCGCGACGATCCAGCCGCACACCTCGCGGCTCTTGTCCTGGGATCCCCGGCCCTTCTCGCCGCCGATCTCCTGGATGTTGAGCATGGCCGTGCCCTGGCCGGCGGACGGCATCGGGATGGCGGAGACGCCGCCGCCAGCCGCCATCATCGCCTGTTGCATCTCCAGGCAATACGGGCAGGTGTCCCAGCTCGGGTGCATCACGTGGCCGTTCGGGCAGATCTTGCCCTGCTGCTTGTCCTTCTTCAGGAACGGCAGGATGCGATCGACGATGGCGAGAAACGACACGAAGGGTCTCCCTTACGCGGGTTGGTAGAACCAGAGCTGGAACATGTTGATGTCGCGCTCGGCGGAGACCGCCTTCGCGGACATCTCCAGCGAGTCGTTGGTGACGAACGTCCCCGGCACCAGGAAGTAGTGGTTGCGCCAGCGGTGCTTGCGGTCGGCCTCGGTCACCTTCCACTGGCCCACCTTCTTGCCGTCGACGCTGATGTCGCAGATCTGCTCGCCGAGGATGGCGTCGAAACGCTTGATGACGATCAGGTCCTTGCCGGGCTTGAGGTTCTGCACCTGCCACTTCGCCTCGCCGCCGATGTAGGCGACGCCGGAATCGGAGACCGTCTCCTTGTCCGGATAGGTGAAGGTCTGGCGGCTCTTCCACATGTCCTTCTGCCCTTCGATGCGGAACTTGTGCGCCTTCTCCGACTCGTCGTTGACGAGCTGGAGGTGATCGACGCGCACGAAGTTGGAGCCGTCGATGTTGAGCTCCTCGGGAAAGTCCTTCGAGCGGATGACCACGTCCTTCCAGGTGATCTGCTCCCCCTTTGCTTCCTTCCTGGCCGAAGGCTGCAGCTTCTCCTTCACCACCGGCGTCAGCGTCTGGTTGGACGCGCTGAGGAAACGCGCGATCCCCATGCAGCCGTCGGCGTCCCGCGGACGGTCGCGCACGACCTTGGTCAGAGCCTCCAGCGACTTCTTGTATTCGGCGAATCCCTTGCGGGCGGCGATCTGCGGGAAGTCCTTTTCGATCGCATCGACCATCTCCCGCTCCAGCTCCACTACGCCGGTGAGCACGTCGGCGAGATTGAACGGCCCGACCGCGTTGGCGCTGTTCAGCATCTCGGCGGCGAGGACGGCGTTGCGCACGTGGTTCGCGGCGGGAACACCCATTCTGCAGAGAAGCTGGCTGAGCGCCGCCTTCTCCGACAGTCCATTCGCAACCTCGACGCGAAGCTGGGGGGAGGCGTGGCTGCCGGCCGTTCCCGCCACGGGCACGAAGCGAAGGTCGATTTCGCCCGGACCCGGCACCCGCGGGTCGAGGGCGTCGCGGATCTCGCGGACGCGTTCCTCGAGGCGGACGCGGCCGAGCTCGATCGACTCGACGCCGTCGGGCTCGCGGGCCATCACCTCGATCTTCACCTTCTCCTCGATCCGGCGGTGACCCTTGAAGCGCGGATTTTCCTTGTAGGCGATGAAGTCGGTGGGCTCCTCGAAGTACTTCATCGCCACGTAGACGGTCTGCGGCAGCTTCAGCTTGTCGGCCTCGATGACCTTCACGGCCGGATCGCGCAGCACGAGCTCGTTGCCCCGGCCGTCGATGCCGTAGCCGGGAGCGACCTCGAACGACAGGTCGCCGCGGCCGCGCGCCTGGACCCTCAGGCCGCCGCTTTCCACTGGAACGACGCCTGGTGTGTGCAGCACGCGGTTGTGCAGGCGCCTTTTTTCCACATGATAGGCTTCCGCCGCGTTCCAGTCTTCGTCGGTGGTGAAGAAGCCCTCGAAGAAGTTGATCCGCTTGAAGTTGGCCTGCTCCGCCATTGCATCCTCCGAACGTGCCGCCCTTCCAGAAAACGTCCGAAGGGCAGGTGATGTCAAACCGCCGCGATCTCAAGACCTGCACAGCCTCAAACAATAGTCGCCAAGCCGCCTTCGGCGCCCGCGACTAGCGGCCCAGCCCGAGCCGTTGAATCTCCTCGTCCTGCGTCGCCGGAACGTCCTCGAGCCCGCCGATCCGCGCATCGACGCCGATGCGTCCCGTCTTGCCGACGTGGAGGAACGGGACGCGCTCGTAGACCGGCTCCGTGCGCTCGAACACGAGAGCGTAATGGGCGTGGGCGGGTTTCTCCGTCTCCACCAGCGCCTGGACGGTGCGCAGCCGTTCGCGGGAGATCTCTTCCTTGCGGTCGGGCAGCTCCACCGTGAAGCATTGGCTGACGAAGACCGGCGGGGAAAGAACGGTGTCCTTGCCGATGGTGCTCGACCGACCGATGACCAGACCCGGATAAGGCCATTCGCCCTCGTGGACCTCCGCGTTCACGTCGGCGAACAGCCGGAGGGCCAGCCTGAGGCCCTCGGCGGTGCCGCGCTTGCGGTACAGCTCCGGGGTCCGCTGGATGATCTCGCGGCGCTTCTCCTCGCTCCATCCTTCGAGGAGCGGCATCGCCAGCCAGGACGCGAGCCAGGGCAGCCATCTGGCGTTGGTGATGCGCGGATCGAACAGCTCGTGGACGAACTCCAGGCTCTCCTCGACGCCGCAAGTCAGGTGCGCGGAGATGAGCAGGAAGCGCTGGAGGAAGTCGGCGTTCTCCTCGTCGGCATCCTGGTAGATGCCCGGGAGGTAATTGATCCATGGACGGGTGGCGATCTCCACCTTGATCACCCGCGACTCCGCCAGGGCGTCTCCCGCCTCCGGGTACTGACGGACGACGCTGAACATCCGCTCCTCGGAGTCGACGAGCTTGAACTCCACGCTGGCCTGCGCGTGCCGGCGGGCCACGCGGCGCGCCTGACCGAGGGGCAGCCCGAGGAGCTCCGGGGCGATGGCGGGCGTATCGACGGTTTGGTCGGCCATGGCCATCTACCCGCGGTCGTAGATCTCGACGCCGATCAACTGCGGCAGCTCGTCGTCGGAGAGCTTGAGCATCTCGACGCGGAGCCGGCGGCTCTCGTCGATGATCACGAGATCGGTGATGCGGTCCACTCCGTCGACGCCCTCGACCACCGGATACAGGTCTGCCTTTCCCACGGCGCGGCCGAAGGGCCATCCCTCGGCCTTCGAGCCGCCGTGGAGCGGATTGAGCAGCCGCTTCACCTTGTCCTTCACGTCGGCCTTCACCCGGTCTGCAGTGGCCCCTGCTTTGAGCGAGATGGTCAGCTCCAGCGAGACCGGCACCAGCTTGGGCTTGCCGACGTTGACGCGCGCGGTGATCAACCGGCGCTTGTCGATGTAGCTCGCCACCCGGTCGATCAGATCGCGCGAAGGCACCGCGCGGGCGTCGCCGTTCTCCCGCTCCGCCTTGGGAACCAGCAAGAGCGAGATGCTGCCGTCGGAGCCCTGAACGCACTTCGCCCGCGCGACGCGGCGGGAAGCCGCCAGCGCGAGCGACTCGTAGTCCTCGGAGGTGATGGCGCGGTCGCGATTCTTGATCGCGTAGGTGCCGCGGCGCTTCGCCTCATCGAGCGTCTCGGCGTCAGCGCCGCCCTGCGCCGGGAAAGGATTGTTGACCCCCTGCACGAAGGCGACGCTCTGCTTCAGCACCGTCAGCGTGTTGGCGCCGACGTTGCCGGCGACGCCGCCGCCGACCCGGTATTCGCACTTGATCGAATCGCGGGCGGTCGGCGGCACCCAGCCCTTTCTGCCGTCGCCGAAGGTGACCTCGCCCTTGATCGGGTCGCAGAGGTAGTGACGCGAGGTCGGCTGGCTGTCGAAGAAGTTCTCGACCTCGTGCCAGCGGACCCAGGTGCCGCCGCCGTCGTCGTCCGCCTGGAGGGCGTCGGGGCCTTCCTCCTGCAGGATCGCCTTGCGGTCGGCAGGCGTCGGCGCATCCGGCTCCAGGACCCAGAGCCGCGGGCCGGCCAGGATCGGGGCGTTGGCCGTCTTCAAGCTCTGATCGATGGACCCGTCGGAGGAGCCGAGGACCTCGACGACGGTGACGCCGTTGAGCGCATCCACGGCGTTGACGAGCACGGCGCGCAAGAGCGGCGGCAGATCGTAGCTGCCGCTCTCCAGCCGGGCGCGGAGCCAATGCGCCTCGGTATCGAAGACGCTGCGCTTCTCGAAGTTCCGCGCAGCGGCGAACGTCAGATAGCCCGAGCGCGTGAATCCGTATGTACGGTCCTCCGGCAAGAGGTCCGCCCAGCGGCCGCCGTCCCAGTACTCCCAGACGACGCGCGGTCCCTTCTGCGCGAGGTCCTCTTCCGCTGCTCCCGGAGCGGGACCGCCGAGCTGCTGGCCGCCGCCGCCCGTGGCCGTGTCGTCGAGCTCGAAATAGAGGTGGATCGTCCGCTGGGGGAGCTGGGCGTCGAATCCCAGGTAGAAGGCCGGCGACTCGTCCTGATCGGGCAGGAACGGCTGGAAGAACACGTAGGCGGTGTTCAGATCGTCGGTATGATCGCGATACTGGAAGTCGTTGTAGCTCATGCAGCGCGCGATCGGCTTCGGCTCGCGAACGTACTTGAACACCAGCGACTTGAGACACGGCGGCCGCAGCGGGCGATCCTCCTTGAACACCCAGTTCTGGCCGACCAGCTCGTACGATCCGGGAGCGCCATAGTTGCCGGCGTTGATGCGGGCGCGGATCCAGAAGTTCTTCTGCCCGCCCACCTCGATCTCCACCATGTCGAAGGGACGATCGAAGCTGATCGCGCCGTTGCGGGTGAAAGCGCCGCTCGAGTCGAGGAAATTGAACTGACCCTGCACCCCCGACACACCCATGGGGGAGGTGCGGCCCAGCTCGGCCCACTTGCGGCCGTTCCAGTACTCGAAGTTGACCACCAGGTCGGGGCTGCCTTCCGGCGTGGGTACGACGGAGGGCTCGACGAGCTGCGCCTCCATGCGGATGCGCGCCTCGGGCGCGGAGAACAGCTCCTTGTGGCCGAGGTAGAGCGCGCAGTCGAACTTCGGTTCCTCGCCGAACGGGTGGAAGCTCTTTCCCTGATCGGCGGGCAGGAAGATGTAGTTGCCGATGTTGACGAAGGCGTTTTCGGGCGCCATCCCCTCGCCGAGGATCTCCACCCGCAGCGACACGCTGTCGAGCTGGACCGCGGCGGCGTCCTTGAGAGGTTCGGCGAGCTTGCCGCGCACCCAGTAGGTCTCGACGTCGTTGACGATCTGCTTCTCGATCCCGGGATGGCTGCCGAAGCTCAGACGGCGGGAGTCGCTCTCGGCGCGGTTGACGGTCATGTCGCGCCAGCGCTTGCCGTCGAAGTACTGCCATTCGGTGATGGTGGGGATTCGAGGCCCGGACGAACCCGGCATCGCCTCGAAGAACAGGTCGACGGCGGCCTCTTCGTTGAACGCGCTCAGGCGGTCGTCGCCCAGATAGAGGAAGCGCTCCACCTCCAGCACGCCGGCGAAGAGCGGCTCGCGCGCCTCCCCCGAGGCGAGCGCTTCCGTATGATCCGCCACCGTTGCCCGATGGCTGCTCGCCGCGCGCACCACGTGCACCGGCAGCAAAGTGATGTCCCGCAACGTCTCGAACGTGACCGGTTCAGCTCCCGCGGCCTGCAGCGTCGCGACCTGGGTCCCCTTCTTCACCACCAGCTCGCCGTCCGCGCCCTCGCTGGGCGTGAGCTCGAGCACCACCCGGGCGGGCTCGGGCGGCTTGAGGCGGACGCCGATCAGATCGAGGAAGGTGAGGAAGTTCTTCTCCGGCACCTTGTTGAGCCGGTAGAGGACCATCTCCGTCATCCAGGCATACAACTCCAGCAGGGTGACGCCGGGATCCGACGAGTTGTGGTTCGTCCACTCCGGGCAGTAGCGCGGGATCAGGCGCACCGCCTCGTCCACGATCTGCTTCCACGAGCGGTCGTCGAGGTTCGGAACCGGCAGGGACATGGATGAAGCTCCGAAGAAGCGTGACTCAGCTGCCCGTCAGGTAGAACGGGAAGACCAGGTTGTGGATGCTGTTGGTGGCGCGGATCTCGTAGCGCACGTCGACGAGGATCCGTTCCGCGCTGTCGGGGTCGGGGAGCGCCTCGACCTGGATGTTGCGGATGCGGAACTCGTGCTTGGCGAGCGCCTCCTCCACGTGATGGCCGACCAGCGTCTGCGTCGCGGTGTTGTTGGGCGCGAAGACGAAGTCGTGGATGCGGCAGCCCCATTCGGGCCGCATCTGCCGTTCGCCGAGGGCGGTGCCGATGATGATCCGCACCGACTCCTCGATGTTGGCCTCATACCGGCTGAGCTGGATGGCGCCGCTCGGGCCCACCGAGACGGGGAACTTGAAGCCGACGCCGAGGAAGTTGCTCATAGGTTCCCGATGCCAGAGCCCGGCTATGCGGTGGCGATTCCGACCTCCACTACGCGTTTGCAGTTGGGGCAGGCCACGACGGTGCGGCCTTGCCGTTCCTCGACCTGGAGGCCGTCGCGGCTGTTGCACTCGGGGCACAGAAGCCCGGTGGTCCGGCCGGCATTGACCGCCTCGATGATCTCGTACCAGACCGATTCGAGTGCGGCCAGGCGATCTTCGGCCTGCTCGTCCATGTCCCCGAAAGCCCCCTCTTCGACGCACCGGAGCATCTCAGCCTGACGCTGAAGGGTGAGGAAACATGCTCTCGGGAGGCCGACCCATACCTCGCCCGGAGGGGTCCGATCAACCCCCTGCCCGGCCGCTGCTGGACGCAGGAGAGGCTTTGCGGCTGCGCTTCGGCCCGTACTATCGCGGCGAAGGCGCCGACTGCGACTCGGGAATTTCCACCCGGCGCGCCCGGCGGGCAGCCGGCGTCGCAGAGTCGTCGGCGAAGAAAAGGAACAAGAGGCCGACGATGAGCGCGACTGCCGCCAAGGTGCCGACGCCGAGCGCGATCCACATTCCCCGGCTGCTGCGCGCCTGAAGAAGCTCGGCATGCTTGTCATTGCGGGTGCGCGTGCGGACGATGGCCTTCTTCGCCTCATCGAGCTTGGCCTGGGCTCGTCGCTGCGCCTCCTCCGACTCCTCCGCCGTCATGATGTTCGTCGACGCCTGCTTTCCGGAAGCCGGCGCGCGTCTGGCGGGCGCCCGCGCGGGAGCGCCGCCGGGAAGCTGCGTCCGGCCACCGGCGTCGACCGGGGTCAGCTCTTCGGTCCTCTCCGCGTCGGGATCTACCGCCCGGGAAGCCAGCCGGCGTGGCGGAGGCGGCAGAGCCTGACCGGGCTTCAGCATCGCCGTGCCGCCGGGAACGTCGTCTGCCGCCGGAGGTCCGGCGCCACCCGTGTCGACGAGCGTATCGCCGGCTCCATCGGGACGCACCGGTGGGCGGCCAGTCTTCGCCGCCGCCCCCGGTTTGGAAGGCGGCGTCTTGGCGCGGGCTCCCGCCCCGGGCAGGAGCTGCGTGCCACCGCCTTCGGCGGACAGGTCGGGCACCGTTACCACCGAGGCGGAAGGCGGCGTCGCCCGCGGAGGCGTCCGCCTCGGGCCGCCGGCCCCGAGCCGCGCCCGGTCGCTGTCGAAGAGGAGCTTCTGCTCCTCCTCGAGTTGGGCGCGAAAGAGGCGGCTGATGAAGGGTCCCAGCCGTTCCGCGGGCCGCGGCAGCACGATTCGGCGCAGATCATCCTGCATCTCACCCGCGTCGGAATAGCGGCGGTCCCGATCCTTGGCGAGCGCCTTGGCGATGATCGGGTCGAAGGGGGCGTAGCTCGGGTCGTACTCGCTGGGAGGCGGCGGCTCGTAGCGCTGGATGGCCTCCAGCGTGAGGACGATGTTGTTCTTGTGGAAGGGATTGATGCCCGTCAGCATCTCGTAGAGCGAGATCCCGATGGCGAAGAGATCGGAGCGCTTGTCGAGCTTCTTCGCCAGCGACTGCTCCGGGCTCATGTAGACGAACTTGCCCTTGATCATTCCCGCTTCGGTCTTCACCGTGCTGAGCTCCGACTTGGCGATGCCGAAGTCGATGATCTTCAGGTCTCCGCCGTAGGAGATGAGGACGTTCTGCGGGTTCAGGTCGCGGTGGACCAGGTTCAGCGAGCGCCCCGCCATGTCGGTCAGGTTGTGCGCGTAGGAAGCGCCGTCACAGATCTGCTCGGCGAGGGTGCGGCACAGCTCGGCGGGAATCTTCTCCCTCCGCCGCACCGTGGTGTCGATCAGGTCGCGCAGCGATTTCCCCTGCACGTATTCCATGGCGATGAAATACGAGCTGTCCTGCTCGCCCAGCTCGAAGACCTGGACGATGTTGCGGTGGTTCATCTGCGCAGCCAGCCGCGCCTCGCCCAGGAATGCCTCGACGAATTCCTTGCTCTCGGTGAGGTGGGAGAGAATCTTCTTCACCACCAGCATCTTCTGGAAACCGGCAGGACCCTGCTGCTTGGCGAGATACACCTCGCCCATTCCGCCGGCGGCGAGCTTTTTCAGCAGGAAATACTTGCCGAAGTAGGTTCCGACGTCGCTCGATGCGGCTGCTTCGGGCATGAAGGAAATCCGGGTTCCTGGAAGAGCGAAGAGGGAAAACGTAGCGTGCGCTCTGAGGACGGGTCAAGGACGCCGCGTTGACGCGACCCGCGAGCGTTGGCTAACGTCGGCGGGTCCTGCGTCTACATTCCGCGCGAAGGAAGCCGTTCCCATGGCATTGCTGCGCATCCTGAACGGGTCCCTGGAAAGCCAGGAGATCGAGCTGAGTCCCGACCCGATGACCATCGGACGGGCCTCGGCTTGCAACATCCGGATTGCCGACGCCGGGGTGTCGTCGAAACACGCGAAGATCTGGTGCGAGGACGGCCAGTATTTCCTGATGGATCTCGGATCGACCAACGGCACCTTCGTCAATGACCGCGACGTCGACCGCGAGCGCCTCAAGGACGGCGACCTCATCACCTTCGGCATGACGCGGGCCTCTTTCGTGGGCGACGTTCCCAAGGAACGGATCAACCCGGCCCGCCCGCAGCGAGCGGCGGCGGCGCCCGAAGGCATCGTCACCGACGAGCCGCGGCAGGGCGCCTCGCCATTCCGGCCCGAAGTGAAGACTTCGGACGAGGTGGAGATCGCCACCCTTCGCGGCAAGGTCGCGTTCTTCGAGGAGGAGAACCGCAAGCTCAAGGCGCTGGTGAAGCAGGTGCAGGAGCAGGTGGCGCACGAGGCCGCGGCGTCTGCCCGCGCCGACGCGGAAAAGATTCGCAGCCTGCTCAAGCAGCGCGACGAGGAGCTGAAGGGCCTGCGCAAGCAGCTCGACGAGAAGGAGACGTACTACTCGCCGGCCGAGCTGGAGCGGGAGCGCAAGCGGATGGAGGCGGCCATCGAGGCCGACCGGCGCCGGGAGACCGAGACGCTTCTGCGGCAGATCAAGGAGCTGGAACACCGGGTGGCGATCCGCGGGGCCGAGAGCGACACCGTCGCGCGGCAGTTGAAGGAAAAGGACGATCTGATCGGGATGCTCTCCGAGCGCGAGGACGAGCTGCAGAAGGAGATCAAGTCGCGCGAGGAGAAGGCCGCCAAGGCGCACGAGGAAGTGAACGCCGCGAAGGAGCAGCTGAATGCGGCGGCCGGCAAGGAAAAGGAGCTGAACGACAAGCTCAAGCAGAAGAACGTCCAGCTCGCGCAGCTGGGAAAGGAGCGTGGCGAGCTGGTCCAGGAGCTCGCCAAGGCGCGCCAGATCATCGCCAAGGTGGGAGGCGCGGAAGAGGCCGCCGCGGCGGTCGAGGAGCAGCATCGAGCGACCCAGGAGATGCAGGAGAGGATTGCCCAGCTCGAGACCGAGGTGGCCAAGGCGCGCGACGCGGCCAGCGTGATCGGGGGCAAGCTCGACACCAGCGAGGCCAGCGCCGCGGACCTGCGCAAGCAGATCGCGGAGGCGGAAACGCAGGTCACCGAGGCGCTCGACGCGCGCATGAAGGTCGAAGGCCAGCTTTCGGAGCTGTTGCGCAAGTCCGGCGACCGCGACCAGCACGAGAAGCAGCTGGCGATGCTCAAGGCGGACCGCGACGCCCGGGCCTCCGAGGCCAGGTCGGCGGCGGAAGCGCGAGACGCCGCCGAGCAGCAGCTGACGAAGATCCGTGGCACCTACGACGACATCGTGCACGAGCGTGACGAGCTGAAGGCAAAGGTGGAATCGCTCGAGTCCGACATGCGGGTGGCGGCGACCGGGAGCCAGGTGCGCGGCGACTGGGAGGCGCGCTACAAGAGCGCCGCCGACGAGCTGGACGACCTGAAGAAGCTGGTCTCGCGGATGCGCGTCGAGCTGCAGCAGGCCAGGGAGTCGGCCGCGCGCGGCGGAGAGGGAGCGGCTACCGTCGACGAGGGCCTGCTCAGGCTCGCGGGCGCCCGCGCCGAGCTGCACGAGACGATGGTCGGTCAGATGCTCGAGGGCGTGAACAACGCGGTCTCGCTGCTGCGGCGCAACTCGGAGCTTCTCAAGGGCTACGTCGAGGACTGCGGTCTGCTCGCGAACGCCGTGCGCAAGATCGACTACACCCGGCTGGAGCGGGAGCAGCAGCAGATGCTGGTCGAGCTCGTGGACCAGACGCAGCCCGACGTGATCGTCAAGAACATGCAGGGCATCGGCGAGGAGAACGCCGAGAGCATCGGCAAGGCGAAGAAGCTGATCCTCGACTACTCGGACGCGTTCAGGAAGGAGGACGCGGCCGTCGAGGTGGAAGCGGCGCTGGCCAAGGCGCAGGGCCTCCTGCATGCGACGGATCCGAATGCGGACGTGCCAGTGAAGATCGAGGCGGTGCTGCCGGCGGTCGACGCGAGCAAGGAGGAGTCGGTCCTGTTCTGCTTCGCGCTGCTGCGGGAAGCGAAGTTGCTGGCGCCGGAGGAAGGCGGCCCCGCCGCCGTCAACGTGAATACGGACGGCCTGACGGTGACGTTCACCGTCAGTCCCGTCGACGCAAAGGCCAAGGAGCGTTACCGCGAGCCTCCGGACGCACAGTCGCGCCTGGTCCAGGAATTTGCGCGCAAGCGCTGCGGCGGGAAAATCGAGCTGAAGGAGGAGGAGGGCCGACGCGCCCTGCTCGTCACCCTGAAGGCGAAGATCTGAGCATGAAGCTGAGAGCGGTTGCGCTGGGCTGCCTGATGGCGGCATGCGGAGGCGCGCGCGGGCCGCTGCCTGCGTACTTCACCGCGGTCCAGGCGGGACATCCTTCGTATCCGGACGCGCGCTTCATCACCGGGGTGGGGCTGTCGTCGGCGAGCGCGGCCGACGCCGACACGCGGGCGCGGGAGAACGTCGCGCTGCAGATCAGCACCCGGCTGGAGAGCGAGACCAGCTCGTTCCAGCGATTCACCACCCAGACGGGGACCAGCGAGACGGTGACGAGCCGGGTCTCGGTGCGCACCAGCTTCGACCGAGCCGAGCTGATCCGGGTCGTCGAGCGCGCCGAGCAGGAGGGTGTCTTCTACGCGTATGCGGTGCTCGATCGGGCCGCCGCGGACCGGGAGCTGGCGTCGGCGATGGGCGCGGATCTGACCACCTTCCAGGCGGCGGCGGAGACCGCGCGGAAGGCGCGGGCCGGCCAGGAAGCGGGCGCCTTTGCGATTGCGGCGACGGAGGCGACGAAAATCCGCCAGCGGATGGATTCGGTATTCGTCGTCCGCCGCGCCATCGCGGGGCATCCTGCCGCCGAAGAGAAGGAGTACGTCGGGCTCCGGAACCAACTGCTCGCTCTGGTCGAAGAGGCTCGCGCGCGGCGCGTGGTGGGCGTGGTGCTAAAGAGCGGCGGCGCGGGACCGCTGTCCGACCTCGCCCTCAATGCCGTCAAACGGCTGGGCTTGCGGCCCGACATGGCAGCCTGCGCGACTCGGGAGCGCAAGGACCTGAGCGATTCGACGGAGCTCGACGTGACGCCGGAAGAGAAGTGCACCGAGGGTAGCCTGGGAGAGCGATGCGAGGTGGTGGTCCGCCTCGTCGCCCAGGCCTGCTCCGGCGGCGCCTCCGGAGCGGGCACGGTGACCGTCGTGCGCGGCGCTCATCCGAGCGATCGCGAGAAGGCGCGCAGGCTGGCTTGGGACAAGGTGACGGTACAGGCAGTGGAGGCGGCCGTCCGCGACGCGCTGAAGGGCACCATCCTGATCGAGGAATGAAGATGCTGCTCGCCCTCTTGCTGCTCGCCGCCGGTCCGATCAGCACCGTTCGCCTCTACGAGAGCGGGAGCGCAAAAGTCGGCAGCTCAGCGCCCTCCTTCGGCGGATGGGACCTCGCGCAGCGCAGAGTGCTGACTCTGGACGGGTTGCGCCGTGTGCCGTTCCTTCAGCCGCTGCTGCTGACCTTCGGCGCCTCGTGGTGCAAGCCCTGCGCAGAGGGGCTGCCACGCCTGAAGTCGCTGTCGGTCAAGCACCCCGAGGTTCGGCTCGTGCTGATCGCGGTGGAGAACGACGCCGAGCAGGCGCAGAAGTTCGCGGCCCGGATGGGAATCGACGGCCCTGCGGTGCTGGACAAGTTCGAGCAGGTCGCGAAGACCTATGGGGTGGCCGGCGAGGAGAAAATGCAGCTACCGCGGACGTTCCTGATCGACGCGGCCGGGAAGGTGCGGGCGATCTACAGCGTGGAAGGGGACGACTTCGAGAAGGCAATCGAGGCGGACCTCGATGCGGCGAAGACTTTGGCGCGACCTGCAGTCGAGCAGTAACAGTCTGCGGAAACTTGATTTGGCACTGATTGGAATGAGCGTCTGACTGTGTTGACGCTCTGCGGCGCGGACCGGACCGAGTTGAACAATGAACATCGATGTCGAGTTGCATCTGCGATTCGCAGTCACCACCATGCGGCGATCTCCGCGATAGCGTGGGAGGCGCGCTATGTCTCGAGCGTGGTCGATACTCGCGGCTTCTGTCTTCTTCGCCTGCGGGAGCGCTCCTGCGCAGTTCCGGGTCGGTGGACGGATTACTCACGAGACGCTGGAAGGAGGCTTCTGGTCGATCCGGGGCGACGACGGCGTCACATACGACCCTCTCAATCTGGCCGCGCAATACCAGAAGGACGGCCTTCCGGTGCTGGCGACATTGGTTTTGCGTCCGGACATGGCTTCCGTGCACATGGTCGGCCCGATCGTGGATGTCGTGAGCATCGAGATCGTACCGGCCTTCGCGGGAGCGTGGCGAGGAAAGAAGAGTTACCTGACGACCGACGGCCAGGTGATGGGATCCGCCGATGGCTGGGCCTTTGCGATGCGGATGACGGGCCTCGACAAGTTGGAGTTCGTGAACGGTCCGGCCGCGAAGATTACCGACAATACGAGCTTTGTCGTCTCCCAATACACGTATCCTCCGTCCTACCCGCCGGGGCCTTCGAGCGGGACTTGCGCGCCCGTCGTCGACAGTATCCTCGGGGGGGTCGGAGCACTGGAGCGCGATGGAACGCTCTCGTTGACCCTGAACTGGACGCATACGTGCGGCGGCGAGGCATCGCGGTCGGTCACGAAGTACTCGATGACCTGGGTCCCTGCCCTGTCTGCGTCCGAGTTCCCGCAGCTCTAAGCGAGATTGCCCTCGCGCGTCCGATCAGCCGGGCCCCCGCCCGCTGCGATTCTTTCCCAGGGGGTGCAGATTGCTCGGGGGGCAATACGGCATTCCTTCGAACAAGCTGCGTCGCGTTCGTCATCGCGGGGTGCGGGACCGCCGTGCCTCTCGAGGATCGAACTCCTCATGCGACTGACCGCCCCTCACCCGTTGCAATACCGCTGACGGCGTTGGAGAGCGCGGATGTTCTCGCGCTCGATGACCAAAACATTTATTGGGTCAACGCTTCCACCCATGACAGCGGCGCGATTTATGACGTGCGCACCATGCCCAAATCGGGTATCGGCGGGCCCGTCACGCTCGCGACAGGCGAAGGCTGGGCCACGGCGCTGGTCGTCGATGACCGATCGCTCTATTTCAACACACGGCGGTGCGTCGGCGGGTCGTGTTTCCTTTCGCGCGACAACTGCTCCACCATGCGCGTTCGCAAATCCGGAGGAATGTCCGAAATCTTCGTGCGCGGTGGAGCCGGTGGCTTGAGCCTTGATTCGAAGGCGATCTTCGTCGGCGGCGTGTCGCGCGAGAATTCCTTGCTCCACGTCGACAAGGGTACCGGCGCGGTCGGCGACATGCGCGATGGCTCTTTGCCTGAGAGCATCGCCGTGCTTGGCGATAGTTTAGTATGGACGACCAATGAGCCAGCTTGGAACGCCGTGCTTCAGACGGCAGTGCCCGGAGCCGCAGACGAGTCGAAGCGGGCCTACATCACGGTGGATGATGTGGCCGGGCCAGTGGCCATCGATGGCGACGGCGTGTTCGTCCGGACAAAGTCCTCGATCCTGCGAGCGGACCTCAAAGCGAGACAGATAACGCCCATCACATCAGTGACGAGTGCGGGGGTGGCAGACCTCGCTGCGGGTGATGGGACGCTGTACTGGAACGACGAAGCATCCCTCAGCGCCGTATCCAAGGACGGAACACATCCGCGCTCACTGGATACGGCCGGAAAGGTCTATGGGCAGATCAGGCTCGACGCTCAATCGATCTACTTTCTTCGCGATGGTCAAGTCTTCAGGCTGCAGAGATGACAAATGCGTTGCGCAGGAGCCATGTCTGCGGTGACGCAATCGGCGCGTCCTCGGTGATTGGTGCATCCAGCCATAATGCTGATGAACGTGGATCCGCGCCGGCAGGGGCCACGTCTTCACGCAGGTGGTGGCGGAAGTTCTCCAGTACATATCGAACCGCGTTGCGGACTTCGCGGGGCGTCTTCAGCACGTGTGCGTGGTAGCGGTCCACGAAGACCTTACCTTTGCGTTCAGCGAGGTGATTCAGCGCGCGGGCGAGCCGCACGGCGAGGCCATTGATCGCGCGCGACAACATAGCCGCGTCGTCGATTTCGACGATGAGGTGCAGGTGGTTTCCCTGGATCGAGTAGTGCACAACGCGTAGTCCGAACCGATGCCTGACCTCGCGCATCGCCTGTTCGATGGCCTGTGCCCTGCTGAACGTGCGCAAAAAGCCGACTGCGCGCACCATCCGAAGAGTCACGTGCACCGGATACCGCGCAGCAAACGACAGTCGCCGCAGATGCGACACGCCAGGCTTGGCTCCGTTTGGTTTCCGGCCGGCGCCTTTTCGTTCGCCGCCCCAAGTTGGTAATTTGAACTCGATCTGTTTCATAAACTTGATTTAGCAGTGTTCATTTGAAATGCGCGTCGGTCGAGTGACCGAGCTTTACCGGCGCTCGTACAGCTTGCCGCGGAGCACGAGCATCGGCCAGGGTGCGCAGCGCGGACAAATCCGCGCGAGCTCCAGGCGCGACAACGCCGATTTCGCCGACCGTACCGTGAAATTCCGCCGCCGTGGACGTCGCGGTTCGCAGAGCCTCGGCGGCGGTCAGTCCCGACGCGACGAGCTCCGCCACCTCGTCATGAAGCGAAGTACCCGGTTGCGTCACCCCGATTCCCGAATCGGTGCCGGCCATGTGCGCCCGCGCGATGGAGCGCGCCACCATCCTGCGCCGGTTCTCCACCGCCCTTCCGGTCCGCTCCACGTTGTTCGCGTAGATATGGATGATGGCCAGCGTCGGGCAGTTCCACACGCCGAGGCTGGCAGTCAGCGAGGCGAGCGCGATGAATTTGCCCTTCGCGGAGATCACGGTCGCGCCGGCAGACGCTCCTTCCGCGCTCACGGATTCGATCCGGCCGTCACGCACGACGACCGTCTGCCCACGCAACAACGTGCCCCTGCCGACGTCCGTGACGGACGCACCCATGAAAGCCAACACGGATCCGGCCGTCGTCGGCATCAACCGTGGGATATGTCCGGTCGGGCAGCTCGCAAGTGCAAGCAGCGGAATGGCTGCGATGCAGGCCGAAGCCTTCATGGCATTACCGTATGCCGGCGCCCAGAATGCCCGAAACGGTTCCGGGCCGAACCGTGCTGCGGAGGGGCGAGCCGATCGCGCTGCCCGGAAAAGACCCAGCGGGGCCCGGGACCAGCTCGGGCGCCCGCCGGGGGGACTACACACCACAGCTATTGCGCGTTGATCTGCACCTTCGCGTTGGGCGCGACGTTGCAGCGCGAATTCGCCGGCTTGACCTTGGACAGATTCGGGAACGTCTGGTCCACCACGCAGGAGTCCATCGGCTGCCCCGACGCGCTCACCACGGTGCAACCGAATCCCGAGCGCACGCCCTGGTTGGTCCCGGCACTGACGGTGAGCAGGCACGGGCTACGGCCGATCTCCACCACGTCCGCCGCGATGAAGTTCGAGGGCTGGAAGATGGTGGAGATGGCGTACTTCGCGTAGTCGCCGGACTCGGGCGCCTGCACGCGGATGTAGAACTCTCCGGGCTGCTCGATGTCCTTGGTCACGGAGGTACCGCTGATCCGGTCTCCCTCGTCGTCCGGGTTCTTCATGAAGTACGCGGCGACCTTCGATCCGCGCTGCGGCTGGAGCACCTTGAAGGTGATGGTCAGCTTGCCGCGCTCCTTGAAGCTCGCCTTGTAGAAATGGAACTGCTTGCTCTTCGCGTAATCGACGTCGGACGTCTTGGAATCCGAAGGTAGCTTGAGCTCTTCCGCGCCTTCCAGCGAGCACGCCGGACCGCCGTTCTTGCAGGTATCGCCTTGCTTGAAGCTGGTCGCCAGCCGGTAGCGGCCCGCGTCGCCGGCGTCGTTCGCGAAGACCTTGATGTAGTAGTCGCCCGCCGCAAGATCGTTCTTCGCCAGGCCGGCCACCGGGTCGATCTTCTCCGGAGCGCCCTGCGGCGGGATGAACTCCGCCGAGAGATTCGCGCCGCGGCTGTCGAACTTCATCGCCAGCGCGCCTTCCGCCGTCAGCGGCACCTTCCACCAGCAGGTCCGCTTCTGCGCCGAGTAGTCGACGGAATCCTCCACCGCGCCATCGGCCTTGAGCTCGCGCGCAGTGCCCTGCGTCTTGCACGCTTGCTGGGCAGCGTCCGGATCGTCCGGCTTGTAGACTGTTCGCACCTCGACGCGGGTGCGGATCACGTCCTTCCACGGCTCCATCACGGCCACGTAGTAGGTCCCCGGCTGGAGCTCCTTGGCTTCCACCTTCTTCCCCGGTTCGCCTTTCGCGATCGGCTCGCTCCCGCTGCCCTCCGAGTAGACCGCCAGGGAAATCTGCGCCTGCGGATTCACCGGCTTGGCGCTGGCAATCAGCGCTCCCGGCGCGGGCAGCTCATATCGGAAGGCCGCGATGTACTGATTGCCTTCGTTCGACAGCGTCGCTTCCTGTTTCTTCCCGAGGGTGCCCTCCTGCGACTCCTTCGAGATCGAGAACTTCTCTGGCCAGGCGATTGGGTTCCAGCCCGCGTGGCAGGCGATGATGGCGAGGGCGCCGAGTGGAAGGACGGAACGAAGATATCTCTGCATGGATGTCCTTTTCGTGATGCCTACTCGAGGCCGTATTTCTTCGGATTGTTCCCGACGATGGCCGCGGCGAGGATCTGCGGGACATACTCCAGCGTCTCCTCGGGCAGCTTCTTCAACCGGTAGAGGTGCCAGAAATCGCGCTTGTCCTTGCGGAACCCGCCCGGCTCCTGCGCGATCTTGTGCAGCACGCGCCGCATCCCGTTCTCGCCCTTGTTGTAGGAGGCGAGGGCGAGCATGAAGGAGTCCTCGCCGAACTCGGCGAGCAGATTCGCCAGATAGCGCGCGGCGGCGTGCGTGCTCTTGAGAACGTCGGTGCGCTCGTCGATGCCGCGCTTCCGCTCGATCCGGAGCTCGAACTCGCGGGCGCGGGACTCGATGAACTGCCACATCCCGCGCGCTCCGGCGCTGCTCTCCGCCAGCGGGTCGAACTGCGACTCCGTCCAGGCCACGTACGCCATCTCCTCCGGCAGCCCCCGGGCGGAGAACTCCTTGATGATCATCGGCCAGTACTTCTGCTTGCGGGCGTAGACCTGCTTCGTGTTGGACCTGCGCAAAGTCGCGTCGATGTGGTGCTTGAGCCGCTGCTTGAAGATGGGTGGCACCACGTACGTCTGGGCGTTGAACTTGGCGAGGAGGCGGCGGATCTCGCGATCCAGCTCGTCGCCGGACTGCTCGATCTTCTCCGCCTCGCTCTTGTCCTTCTTCTGCAGCTCGCCGATGGCGGCCTGGGCCTTTCCGGTCAGCGCGGTGAGCTGCTCTTCCAGCGAAACCAGTTTGTCGGGGTCGGTTTCGATCTGCATCGCGACCTGGATCTTCGAGATCTGTTTGTCGAGGCCGTCCTTCTTGTGGAGGATTTCCTCGATCTGCTTCTTCTGCTGCCAGATCACGAATCCGAGCGCCCCGAAGCCGGCCAGCGAGAGGAGCACGATGGCAATCACGATCTTCGCGGTCTTCTTCCGGTCCTTGCGATGGGTGACGGCCTCCACCCGCTTGAGGGTGTCGGCCATGATGAACATGGTCTGACCGGACGACTTTCCTCCGGAGAGCGCGCGGGCCTGCGAGATCTTGACCTGCGCATCGCGGGCCAGCATCGCGGCATCCTGCGACGGAGGGAACAGATCGGGCGGAGGCCTGCGCGCGACCGGCACCTCGAACGCCGGAGCACCGTTGATCCGCGGCGTCGTGCGGAAGGTGTCCTCGACGTCGAAGCGCACTTCCGGGCCGCCCTGGGCGCCGAAGACGATCTTGTCGCCGGAGCGCAGCGCGTGCGTGCGCACCAGCTTGCCGTTCACGAATGTACCGTTCGTCGAGCCCACGTCCACCACCACGTAGCGCCCGCCCTCGAAGCGGATCTCCGCGTGATGACTCGAGACGCGCGTGTCCCGGTGCGAATCGAAGCGCACGTCGCAGTCCTCGCCGCGGCCGATGCGGATCACCGCCTTCGGCGACATCGACGCGGTCCCCTGCAGGCTGCCGGTGAGATGGGTGAGTCGGATCAAGTCCCGCTCTTCTGCGTGATCTCGGTCGTCTCGAGCTCTTCCTGGTAGTACTCGGCCGTCTTCTCCTTCGATTTCACCGTCCCCAGCGACTCCTCGAGCGCGGCCGAGACCTGCTCGCAGGAGGGGCCCGGAACGCACAGCACCTTGATCGACACCTCCCCGTTGGGAAGGATGGTGATCTCCATCTTCTGCTTGTCGGCCATTGCGGTCGCCCCCCTCGGGCTACCAGCGGGAAACGGCGAGCCGGATGGTGCCGTCCGCCTCGACCTGTTCCTCGTCGAGCGTGAAGCCCTGCTTGGCAACCTCGGCCTTCACCTTGTGCTTCGCGTAGCACTGGACGATGCGCTGCTGGATCTTCGCGGCCTCTTCGTTGGTCTCCTCCTCGATTCCCCACCAGTCCGCGACCAGCTTGTAGGTGCTCTCTTCCGTGAGCTGCAGCCCGATGTCGTAGCTCTTCGTCGCCTTGATCTTCGCCTCGGCGGTGAGCGTCGAGCCTTTCCACCCGCGCACCTTCACCAGCTGGTTCTCGGTGGCCTGCTCGAAGGCGAGCCCCAGCTCCTCGAGCGCGGCCTTGAGCGCGACGAGATCGTTGATCTTCGTCTCCACCTGCGTGAAGTGGCTCACGCCGACTTGCCTCCCACGTCGATCTCGATCTTGCGGCCGGCCTCGGCACCGCCGTCGCCCTGCCAGCTGGAAGAGGCCGGGCGCGCGCGCGTCTTGCACCAGTTGCGCAGCGCCGCGATCTTCTCCTTCATCGTCCGCGAGAGCGGCACCGTTTCCTGAAGGGAATGCAGCACGCCCTCGGAGGTGAGCACGCCGGTCTTGCCGTTGCGGTCGTACTCGTCGAAGAGCGCGGAGACGATGGCCTGCTCGATCTCCGCCCCCGTCATTCCCTCGCTCTTCTCGGAGATGAGGTCGAGGTTGAACTGCTCCGGATCGCGGCCGCGTCGCTTGATGTGGATGGCGACGATCTCCTTCCGCTCCGGCAGCGTGGGCAAATCGACGAAGAAGATCTCGTCGAAACGCCCCTTGCGCATCATCTCCGGCGGCAGCTCGTCGACGTTGTTCGCGGTGGCGATGACGAAGACCGGGCTGGTCTTCTCCTGCAGCCAGGTGATGAAGCTGCCGAAGACCCGCGCGGCGGTGCCGGCATCGCTGTTGTTGGAGCTGCCGGTCCCCGAGAAGCCCTTCTCCAGCTCGTCGACCCAGAGGATCGAGGGCGCCACGGCTTCGGCCATCTGGATGGCGCGGCGCATGTTCTCTTCCGAGCTCCCGACGATCCCGGCGAAGATCTTGCCGACGTCGAGGCGCAGGAGCGGCAGCCGCCAGGCTGCGCCCACCGCCTTGGCGGTGAGCGACTTCCCGCCGCCGGGGATCCCGATCATCAGGATGCCTTTGGGCCTGGGCAGGCCGAACTGCCGGGCTTCCTCGCTGAATGCGCTCTGGCGCTTGCGCAGCCAGCCCTTCAGCACGTCGAGCCCGCCGATGTTGTCCATCTTCTCCTGGGTGCGGAAGAATTCCAGCACCCCGCTCTTGCGGACGATGCGCTCCTTCTCGGAGAGGATGACGTCGATGTCGAAGCTTCCGCCGGTCTGCACCAGCGACTTGGCGAAGACTCCCTCTGCCTCGTCGGCGGTCAACCCGAGCGCTGCCTCCACCACGTGCTCCCGCTCCTGCCCGGAAGGGATCTTCGCTCCGGTGTTCCGCGAGACGCGGTCGAAGATGGCGTCGATCTCCAGCAGCTCGGGCAGCGGGTACTCGACCACCGCCACTTCCTTGTCGAGCTCGGGAGGAATGGCGAGGAGTGGCGAGATGAGAAAGACGGTCTTCAGCTCCTCCTTCAGCTTGCGCCCGATGTCGCGGAGCAGCCGCACCACCTCGGGGTTCTTGAGATAAGCGTGCAGGTCGCGGAGGATGAAGACGGCGCGCTCGTCCGCCTTCGCCTCCACGACGAAGCGCAGGGCCTTCAACGGGTCCTTGGAATCGCCCTGGGGTTCCTTGCCGAGTCGCATGCCCTCGGTCACGCTCCAGGTATAGATCTTGGTCTTGTAATTCTTCTCCCGCTCGCGCGCGTGCAACACGTCGGCGATGCTCTTCTCGACCCGCTTCTCCTCGCTGGAGAGGATGTAGATCAGCGGGTACCGGGCCCGCATGAGGTGCTCGATGTCCTTGTCCACCCGGCGGAGCTGCGCCTGGCGCTGGACGTCCTCCGCCACCTCTTTGGGCTGGCTCGAGAGCGCCATTGCTGGGGCCGCAGCAGCCTTTTTCGGCGCGCCGAACGGATCGGCCTCGAGGGGAGTCATGGGGTGAAAAAGGCTAGCACGCGCCGTCGAGGGCGGGCAAACCAGCGCGGACCTCGGCCGCCGCGGCGAACACGTGGAATTTCGCGGCGGTTGCGGCGCGCGCGGCCTTGGCGTTACCGTCCGGCCGTGGACTTCACCGCGCACCAGGCGCCGATGGCGCTGCAGCGGCTCAAGGACCAGGGCGGCTTCAACGGCGACCGCATCGAATCGTGCGCCATGCCTACGGTCTTCGCCAGCGGCTCGGACTGGCTGCGCACGGTGGTGGAGAAGAGCGACCTTGCCGAAGGAAACCTGGCCGGCACGCGCATCCGCGAAACGACGTTCGCGCACACCGCTTTGCGCAAGGCGCGGCTGCGGGGCGCCAGGCTGGAGCGGGTGGAGCTCTACTTCTGCGACCTGAACGAGATGGATGCGGCGCAGCTCAGCGGACGCCGATTGAAGGTGCACGGTTGCGAGGCCATGAACGCGGTCTTTTCCGGCGCGCAGCTCTCGGTCGCGCGGTTCGAGGACACCAAGCTGTACCGGGCGAAGTTCGATGGCTCGCTCATCCTGCGCACGATCTTCACCGATGCGCGCCTCGGCGCGGCCTCGATGGAAAAAGCGGACTTCTCCAATGCACGACTCATCGACGTCTCGATGCGCGGGGCGAATCTAATGGGAGCCTCCTTCGCCCGCGCGACCTTGATCGGCGTCGACCTGCGCGACGCGGCGCTGACCGGCGCCGACTTCTCCGGCGCGACGACCATCGGCTGCTACCTTCCAGCGGAGCTCGGGACATGAGCGGTGAGCGTCAGGACATGGATCCCGCCGCGCAGGTCGCGGCGGAGCTGCGCGCGCGGCTGCGTTCACTGGGCGCCGACGAGGTGATCGAGCTCTGCGCGCAGCTTCTCACCACGTACGTGGTAGAGGGCGTCCTACCTCTCTCCCGCGCCAGCGAGAGCAGCGACCTTGCTCCGGACGTAGTGGGCGAGGAGACGTTCGCGCAGATGCTCAAGCGCCTCAAGGCGGCGAAGAAGGACTCCGTCCTCGAGCGGTTCATCATCGATGGCGAGAACATCTCCGTGCGCATCGAGGGCCAGGGAGTGCTGCCGATCACCGAGTACCGGCGTCCGGTCGGTCCGCCGCCGTCGGGGCCGGGCGTCACCGTGCAGGTGGTGCCACGCCGGGAAAGCGTCCCGGGTGCGGCGGGCAGCATCTACAACCGGTCGCTGTATCAGCCAGACGCGCCGGCTCCCGTGCGTGGGGCGCCGCAACCGGCGCAGCAGCGGCCGCAGCCCGCAGGGCAGACCCCGCCGCCGCCGGCTCAGCCGCAGCAGCCGGCGACGCAGCAGCAGAAGAAGCCGGAAGAGCCGCGAAACGATCGGTTCTCGCTGATCGAGCTCGAATGATCGCGGGAGCTAAGGGCTCAAGAGACTGAGCAGGGTGTCCAGATAGGTCGACACACTGTCCCACGGATTCCTGTCCGGAGGAGCTCCGTCGTCAGTGACGTATTGATACGCGACCGATGCCCGATTCGCGGTCACCTGGCTGGCGGGAAACTCGGACGACGAGACCGCGTAAGACAAGGTTGCGAAGTTGTACCGGCTGTAACTCGCCTGCCAGGCCGGGAACGACGTAGGCACCGCGGTGTTTTCGTAGATGACCAAGGTATCGACGGTCCCAATGTAGCTCGGGATCGTGGACGTGCCCGGATTGCCGACGACGAAGTCGAAGCCGATGCTTTTGGCGTAAGAAGTCAGCGTCGAATAGTAGCTCTCCTTCCCCGCGGTGTTGCTCATCTCGTCGAGGAAAAGGGCGGTCACCTGCGGGTACCACGTTCTCCAGTTCCTGATGTCGCGTTCGACCTTTGTCAGGGAGCGCTTGCCGTATTGCGTGTAGACGTATCCCGCTACCTTGCACCCCCCATCGATCAGCGCACCGATTCCCTTCGACCAGCCCGGATCGAACGAGGGACCCGGGCCATTCTGGTTGTTGACGATGGGAATCACGGCAATCGACGACCACTTCTGCTGCTCGCTCGCAACGAAGCTCCACGCAGCCGCCACGTTTCCATTGGCGTCGGTGGGCCAGCTGTAGAGCGGAATGATGGACCCGCCGACCTGGGAATAGGCTGCTGGCGCGGGGTCGCGCATCGTGCCCGCAATCGTACCCGGATCGGCCTGGTTGGCATTTTCCTGGGTGCCGCCGCAGCCCACCATCGCTGCGATGATCAACGCCGAGCGGAATCCTCTCATGGGGCCTCCTCGCAGGAGGCGCCTACCACGCGACCCCGGGAGGATCCATCATGAAAGCTAGCGCTGCGCCCGCTCTCGCTCGCCCTGCTTCTGGGCGACCACCGGCTGCTTGCGGTGCACCACGATGGTCCGCTGGGTCTGCAGATCGTCGTCCTCGCGCGCGATGATCACCACCGTGCTGTTTCCGGGCTTGAGCGGCAGATCCGTCTGGAAGTCGAGCTGCGTCGGCGCTCCCATCGCCTGCTGCCCCGGCTTGCGCGAGGTGCGGAAGAAGACCTTCCGGTAGTCGTTCTCGTGCTGCACGAAGATCTGCAGATCGCGCATGCCATTCACGTCCACGGCGCTGCCGGTGAGCGAGAGGTGGTCCTGATCCGTCTCCACTCCGCCGCGCGAGGTGTCGAGGTTCGCGAGCCGGATCGCCGGCGCTTCGCTCTGCATCAGCTCGCTCACCGTCTTCAGATTCGGCTTCGCTCCCGGCGCCTCCTTGCCCGCGGCGATGGGCAAGAATCCCATCCGGCCCTTCTGCCACTCGACGCGCCAGAAGGGGCCCGCCTTGCCGTGCACGGAAAGCACGGCGCCCTTCTTCACCGTGGCCAGCTTCGCGCCGGCCTCCTGCGCGGTGGCGAGGATCAGGGTATCGACCTGGACGCGCACCGGCTGCGTCGCCGCGGCGAGAGGTACCGCCGGCGCCGCGGGGAGCAGCAGCTTGTCTCGCTGCGCCTCGTACAGCTCCTTGTCGCCGACCTCCAACCGCACCGGGACGACGTCCTCCAGCGCCTTCTTCACCTCCACCACGAAGGTGGCGCTCTTCATCTCGCCTGGCTTGATGGGGCCGAGCTTGGTGCGACCCTTCTTCACGTTGATGCGGTCCTCGGAGAGGTTCCGCAGGGCGGCGTAGGCGTCGAATGCGGTGCCGACGCCGACGTTCTTCACGTCGACGATGATCTCGGCGGTATCGCCTTTCTCGCCCTTGTGCAGAAGCCCGTCGTTGCCGACGATCTGGTACGACCAGGCGAAGGCAGGCCGCGGCAGCTCGGCGATGTCCGTCTCCGCGCGCGCGTCTTCGAGCGGGTCTCCCGCGTCGTCCTCCCACTTGAGCGTCACGTCGTCGCGCCGCGACGGCATGTAGCGCGGGATCTTGATCGGCACGGTCCAGGTGCGCTTCTCACCCGGCAGCAGCTGGCCGAAGACGAACTCGCGCCGATCGAGCACCGCATTGTCGCTCTTCGTGTACGCCCGCAGCCGCGCCAGCGGCGTGGTCCCGGTGTTGTGCGCCGTGACCGCCACTTCCATGCTGCCGCCGGCCTGCGTGCGCGGCGCGCGAATCTCCGCCTGGACCCGCGCCTGGCCCTTGGGCGCATTCGCCGCCAGGGGCGACCAGTTCAGCCCCATCGCCTCGAGCGACTTGCGCACCCTCTCCAGCTCGGCGGCACGGCGCTGCTCGACGAACGGCTTCGCCTGCTGCAGCTGCTGCCGGCGGTCGGTCGCGTTGGCGTGCATGAGCATGTCGCGGCAGAACTCGATCTGGTAGTCCACCACCACGCCGTCCTCGTCGGACGGGTCGTCGTCGTCGTCCTCCGGCGCCTGTCCGGCCTCGATCAGCTCGCGGTTCTTCCGCTCCTTGGCGGTCTCATCCTTCACGAACCGCAGCGTCTCCGCCGGCTTCTGCTGCACCCGCTCGCGGCCCGCCTTGGCCTGCTCCTCGTCGCGCGCGAAGCCGTTGAAGAAGTGCTTGTCGTAGTCCGCCTCCCGGAACGTCTTGGGCGGAGCGAAGAGGTCGATGCGATCCTTGACGATGCGCGCCGGCACCAGCTCGATGTCCGGCACGATTCCAACTTCCTGGATGGAGACGTCTCCGGGAGTCAGGTACTGCGCGATGGTCAGCTTCAGCGCGCTCTCGTCGCCGGTGTCGCGGTCCTTGAAGTCGTAGAGGACCTGGACCGAGCCCTTTCCGAAGCTCTGCCGTCCGACGATGACCGCGCGGTTCAGGTTCTTCAGCGCGCCCGCCACGATCTCCGAGGCGGAAGCGCTCTCGCTGCTGATCAGCACCGCCATGGGAAACTCGCGCTCGGCGCCGTCGGCGCGCGCCAGCTTCGGCTCGCGCAGCGTGCCGTTGACGCCCACGGTGGTGACGATGGTGCCTTCCTCGACGAACGCGTCGCTGACCTGGATGGCCTGCTCGAGCAGGCCGCCGGGATTCCCGCGCATGTCGAGCACCAGCCCCCGCAGGGTGCCGCCGTTCTGCTGCTTCATGGCGCGGATGGCGCCCATCATGTCGCGGGTGGTGGTGCCGGAGAAGCCGCTCAGGCGCACGTACCCGATTCCGTTGTCGAGCAGCTTGGAGATGACGGTCTCATACGTGACGAGCGCGCGCGTCAGGTCCAGTCGCCGCGGCTCGGCGCCCTTGTGCGCCACCCAGATGCTGACCTTGGTGCCAGGCTTGCCGCGCATGCGATCGACGGCTTCCTGCAGCTCCATGCTGACGGTGGAGTCGTTGTCGATCTGGGTGATGACATCGCCCTTCTTCACGCCGCCCTTGTATGCCGGCGTGTTCTTGAGCACCTTGCGGACGGTGAGCTTGTCCTCGATCATCGAGATCACGAACCCGAGTCCGCCGAACTCGCCGCGGGTCTGGACCTTCATCTCCTTGTAGACGTCGGGCTTGAGCAGCCAGGAGTGAGGGTCGAGGGTGGAGAGCATGCCGTTGATGGCGGCGTACTCGATCTCCCGCTGGTCGGACTGGGTGACCAGGTTGTCGCGCACGAAGCTGAAGACCTCGTGCATCTTCAGCGGGATCTGCCAGATGGAATCGATGTCCTTGTAGTCGAACTCGCGGCTGGCATTGCCGACGGTCACCCGCACCCGGTTCTCGGGGATGCTGGCGTTGGCGTGTCCGCAGCCCGCCGACTGCGCGCGGTTCGCCTCCAGGATGCCGCCCTGCGGGGCGCCATTCGCGGGACCCGCGACGGAGGTCCCCGGCTCGCGGTTGGCGAGGCGGTCGTCGCAAGGCGGCCCGCCGACCTCGACCATCACCTCGGCGACCTGGCGTTCCACCGCTTCGAGCGAGGCGGTGAACATCTCCTTGGGATTGATCCGGCTCGGATCGACGTAGTTGTCCTTGATCTGGACGATGGTCTTGCGAAAGACGTCGAGGCTCGCAAGGTCGTAGTTCTTGTCCTTCTGCGGATCGACGGCGGCGTGCGCCTCGCGCGCGCGCAGCGGACCGCGGTCGCTGGAGAGCGCAAGCAGCGAGGCGGCGATGGCGGCGGGAGCGATCAGGGCGAGGCGAGCGTGCTTGCGCATGGGCGGCGGCTCTTTCGGCAGGCGGGCTAGGGAAAAGAATAGCCAGCACGCCCCCTACCAACAAGGAACGAGCCGGTCCCCATCGTCTAAACAGCGGAACGTCTTCCGGCATGCCGAATTGCTCACCGCCGGACGACCGCGTAGCCCTTGGCCTTGAGGGCGGCGGTCAAGGCATCGATGTGCTCGGGTCCCCGTGTCTCGAGCGTCAGGTCAATCTCGGTGTCCCCGATGGCGCCCTGTAAAAATGCCCTGTTATGGTGCACTTCCAACACGTTGGCGCGCTCCGCCGCCACCGCGGCCAGCACTCCCGCCAGCATGCCGGGACGGTCGGGCACCCGGACTGCGATCATCACCCGGCGGCCCTCGACTACCAGGCCGCGCTCGATGATCCGGGCAATGATGTTGGGATCGATGTTGCCGCCCGACAGCGCGCAGACGACCTTGGTCGCAGCCTTGAGGCCGGCGATCTTCCGCTGCAGTAGCGCAGCGGCCGGAGCTGCGCCGGCGCCCTCGGCGACCGTCTTCTCACGCTCGATCAGGGCGAGGATGGCGTTCGCAACCTCTTCGTCGTCGACGCCGACGATCTCGTCGACGTACTTGCGGAAGAGCGGAATGGTCTTCTCGCCGGCGCGCTTGACGGCGATGCCGTCGGCCAGGGTGGTCGCGTTCGGGATCAGGATGGGACCGCCGGCATCCAACGCGGCCCGCATCTTCGGCAGGTGCGAGGACTCCACGCCGATGACGCGGACCGACGGCTTGAGCGATTTCATCGCCAGCGCCATCCCGCCGAGCCAACCCCCGCCCCCGATGGAAGCCACGAGCACCTCGACGTCGGGCACCTGCTCGAGGATCTCCAGCGCGCACGTCCCCTGGCCGGCGATGATCGCCTCGTCGTCGAAAGCGTGGATGAAGACGTAGCCCTTCTCTTCCTGGAGCCTGCGCGCCTCTGCGTAGGCGTCGTCGTAGTTGTTCCCGCAGAGCACGATGGCGGCGCCGAACTTGCGCGTCGCCTGCACCTTGCTGAGCGGGGCGGTCTCCGGCATTACGATGGTCGCGTGCATGCCGAGCCGCTGGGCGTTGAAGGCGACCGCCTGCGCGTGGTTGCCTGCGCTTGCGGCGACGACTCCGCGCTTGCGCTCTTCGGCGGTCAGCAGCGCGAACTTGTTCGCGGCACCGCGCTCCTTGAACGAGCCGGTGCGGTGCAGGTTCTCGAGCTTGAAGTGGATCTGCGCCGCGCAGAGCTCGCTGAACGGCTCGGAGAGAGGGCATGGAGTGACGGCGACGATGCCGCGGATGCGGTCGCGCGCGGCGAGTACGTCCTGCAGGGTGACCATCGCGGCGCAGGGTGAACGCCCCGCGCGCTCCGGTCAACACTCGCCGTGTGGGATGAAGACGCATGCGACGTGGGTTGTGTAAACCAGCGCAACGACTCAGTTTGGCGGCTGGGGGTACGGATGGCAGGCAAGGCAAGCGGCAAGGCGGTCGACCGGCTGGCCGTGGTGGACGAGACGCAGGCCGATCGGCAGACGATCGAGGTCTACGAGCTGGTGACACGCAAGGTGCGCGTCGGCCGGGTGCCGCTCTTGTTCAAGGCGCTGGCGGCCGAGAAGGCGCTCATGCCCTGCTGGGCGGCACTCCGGCCCGCGATCCGCGTGCGCGCTTTCGAGGAGGCGGCCGACGATCTGCGAGCGAAAGCGGCGCGTCTCGCCGTGGACCTGGGGTGTCCACTCATCGAGACGCAGCTCGAGTGGGCCGGATACGACGTCGACGAGATCGACCAGATCCGCGGCCAGGTCGACATCTTCCATTACGTCGACGCGAAGCTGCTGATGGCAGTCTGCGTGCTCGCCGAGGCGCTCTCGGGTGGAGTGGGCGGCGTCGCCCGCGGACCGCGCGGAGAGCAGCGGGTCCCGCGCGGCGTGCCGCACGACATGGATCCCATCGAGCTCGTGCCGGAGGACGCCAACGGAACGCTGGCGAAAGTGTTCCGGAGCATCCGCATGCACCTGGGACTGGGTCTGGTCCCGGACGACTTCCGCGCGCTGGGGCGGTGGCCGAAGTACCTCGATCTCGCCTGGGCCGATGCGCGCAAGCGGGACGACGAACCCGTCGCGCGCGCGGCGTTGAACGAGCTCGGCCGCTCCGCGGAGGACGCGGCGGCACAGCTTCCCGTCCGCGTGGAGATCCAGGAGGCGGCGCTGCGTGCTGCGGGAGCGGATCCCGCGCGGGTCCGCGCGCTGCTGCAGCGGTTCCGCCGCGCGCTGCCGGGACTCATCCTCGATCTGGCGCTCTTCAAGGTGCAGCTCGACGGCGCCGAGTCGGCGCGCGAGAGCCCGTTCCCGATCCGGTGGAAGTACATCTCGTCGGACGAGTACACGACCGTCGGCCTGGACGAGCCGGTGAAGCTGCGCGCCGGGGACCCGAAGAACCTCGACGAGGACGGCGGCCTCCCGCACCGCACGCACTGACCCGTCAGCGGATCTGCGCGACCTTGCTCCCGAAGAGGCGGTCCACCGCGGCCAACAGGTCATCGCTTGGGGCGACGCGGGTCCCTTTCAAGGCGATCTTCGTCTCCGACGCGCCCGCCACCACGATGCTGAGCGTAGTGCTGCAGGAGCCGGGGTATCTACCGAACAAGGTTTTCAACTCGACAAGCTTGTCGGACGTAGCCTGCTCCGCGGACAGCTTGAGCTCGATGCGCGTCGCCTTCGCCGCGCGCACATCGGCGAGTCGTGAGACTTCGTCGACCTTGATCTCCGGCGACGGCTCCGCGTCCTGTTGCTGCGCTTCGGCGCCGAACTTCTCGGCCAGGCGCACCATGCCGCGCACCAGCACCGGCTCGTCTCCCTTGAGCAGCGCTTCGTACTTCTGGATGATGTCGTCGTAGATCACGAGGTCACGCGCCCCCGTCAGATCTTCCAGTACGGCGAAGGCGATCTTCTTGCCGGTCTTGGTGAGCCGTTCCCGCCAACCCTGCACGATCCCGGCGACCGTAACCTTCTCGAAGCCACGCGCCGTGCCGAGCGACGCACAGGTGTGCGTGGCGAAGCGCTTCACGTCCTCGGCGTATCGAGAAAGAGGATGGCCCGTGATGTAGAACCCGAGGGCCTGCTTCTCCAGCGCGAGCCGCTCGCGCTCGCCCCACTCTTCCTTGCCGAAAACCCGTTCCTCGGGCGCCTCGTCCGCTGCCTTCGGTCCGCCGCCGAACAAGCCGAACTGTCCTGACTCGCGATCCTTCTGCGCGGACGCCCCTTGCTGCAGCGCCGCCTCGATGCACTCGAAGAGCGCCCGGCGCGGCTTGCCGGTGAAATCGAACGCCCCGGCGGTCACCAGCGCTTCGACCACCTTCTTGTTGATCTTGCGCGTGTCGATGCGGGCGCAGAAGTCGAAGAGACCGGCGAAGGGCTTGGTGCGCGCCGCGAGGGTGGCCTCGATGGCATTCTCGCCCACGCCTTTGATCGCGCCGAGCCCGAATCGAATGAGCTGCTGGCCAGGTTTCTTTGGATCGGGGCTGACGCCGAATTCCAGGTCCGACTCGTTCACGTCGGGCTGCAGAACCGTGATGCCGCGCGTACGCGCTTCTGCGATATGCGCCACGACCTTGTCCGTGTTGTCCTTCTCGGACGACAGAAGCGCAGCCATGAACTCGAGCGGGTAGTGCGCTTTCAGCCACGCCGTTTGATACGTGATCAATCCATAAGCGGTGGAATGGCTCTTGTTGAAGGAATAGGCCGCGAATTGCTCCATCGTATCGAAGAGGTCGGTCGCGAGCTTGACCTCGACGCCGTTCTTTTCGCAGCCTTCGACGAAGCCACTGCGCTCCTTCGCCATGAGGTCGGCCTTCTTCTTCCCCATCGCCCGGCGGAGCAGGTCGGCGCGGCCGAGCGAATAGCCGCCCAGCACCTGCGCGATCTGCATCACCTGCTCCTGGTAGACGATGACGCCGTATGTGTCCCGCAGGATGGCTTCGAGCTTCCGGTGCGGATACGCGACGCGCTCGCGGCCATGCTTGCGATTGATGAAGATGTCCACCATGCCGGAATCGAGCGGTCCCGGCCGGTACAACGCGCCCGCGGCGATGATGTCCTCGAATACCGACGGCTTGAGCTTCTTCACCATCTCGGTGAAGCCCGAGGACTCCATCTGGAAGATCCCGGCCGTGTCGCCGCTGGAGATCAGCTGGTAGGTCTTCCTGTCGTCGAGCGGCAACAGCGCGATGTCGAGGTGTTCCTCCGCCTTCTTGCCGCGGTTGATCAGCTTGACCGCGTTGCTGATCACGGTGAGCGTCGTCAGCCCGAGGAAGTCGAACTTGACCAGCCCCGCGAGCTCCACCTCGTCCTTCGCGAACTGCGTGACCAGCTCGCCGTTCTGGCCGCGGCAGAGCGGCACGTACTCCCAGAGCGGCTTTTCGCCGATGACGACCCCGGCGGCGTGCATGCCGGTCGAACGCGTCAGCCCTTCCAGGGCGCGCGCGTACTCCATGATCGCCTTGAAGACGGGCTTCTGCTCCTGGATCTGCGTCAGCTTGGGCTCGACCTCCAGCGCCTTCTCGATGGTCGCGGGATGCCCTTCGATCAAGTTGGGGATGTTGCGCGTCAGCTCGTTCACCTCGGCGAAGGGGACGCCCATCACCCGCGCGACATCCTTGATGGCGCTCTTCGCCGAGAGGGCCCCGTAGGTGATGATCTGCGCGACGTTCTCCTTTCCGTACTTCTCGGTGACGTAGCTGATCACCTCGCCGCGCCTGTCCTGGCAGAAGTCGATGTCGAAGTCCGGCATCGACACGCGCTCGGGATTGAGGAACCGTTCGAAGAGGAGGTTGTACGGAAGCGGATCGATGTCGGTGATCCGGAGCGAGTAGGCGACCAGCGAGCCCGCGCCCGACCCGCGGCCCGGACCCACCGGGATGCCGTTCCGCTTGGCCCAGTTGATGAAGTCCTGGACGATCAGGAAGTACCCGGAGAACCCCATCTTGATGATGACGCCGAGCTCCCGCTCGACCCGCTCGCGGTAGCCGTCCGCATCGACGCGCCGGCCCGCGCGCGCGATCTCCTCGAAGCGCTGGTCGAGCCCCTCCCGCGCCCGCCTCTGCAGATAGCTGTCGAGTGTCTCGCCGTCCGGCACCTGGAACTTCGGCAGGTGCTTGTCCTTCAGGTTGAGATCGACGTTGCAGCGCTCGGCGATGAGCCAGGAGTTGTTCACCGCCTCCTTCCACTCGTCGCCGACGCCCGTGACCGCCTCCAGGGCCGCGTACATCTCCTGGGGCGACTTGATGTACAGCTCTTCGGTGTCGTGCCGCATCCGCTTGGGATCGTCGAACGTCCGCCCCGAGGCGATGGCCATCAAGACTTCGTGCGCCTTGGCGTCCTCGCGCCGCACGTAGTGGCTGTCAGCGGTGGCGACGAGCGGCACGCCTTCTTCGCGCGCCAGCTCGCAGATGCCGTGGTTGACCGGGAGCTGCTCCTTCAGAGCGTTGCTCTGGATCTCCAGGTACAACCTGTCCCCGAAGATGGACTTGAGATCGCGCACCTCGCGCCGGGCCTCGTCCATGTCGCCGCGGCGAACCGCCCGCGGCACCGCGCCGGCCATGCAGGCGGTGAGCGCGATCAGTCCCTCGCCGTGCGCTTTCAAGAGCGGCTTGTCGACGCGTGGGTCGTAATAGAACCCGTCGGTGAACGCCTTGCTGCTCAGGTAGCGCAGGTTGCGGTAGCCGACGTCGTTCTGCGCCAGCAGCACCAGGTGGTTTCCGATGCGCTGGGTCTTGTCTCCCATGCCCTTCTCGCCGGCGACGTACGCCTCGAAGCCGATGACGGGCTTGATGCCGTGCTTTTTCGCCTCCTGGTAGAAGTTGACCACGCCGAACATGTTCCCGTGGTCGGTGACCGCCACCGCCTTCATCCCGCTCTGGGAGCAGGATTGCATCAGATCCGGCAGACGGATGGCGCCATCGAGGAGGCTGTAGAGGGTATGCAGGTGCAGGTGAGCGAAGTCGGCGGGCATTGGCGCGGAGTGTAGCGCGCCTCCCTGACACGACGGCCAGGAAAAAGGTCACCGCTCCGGGAAGAGATCGCGCAGCGCCGCGTCCACGTTGTCGAAGCGGAAGCGGAAGCCCGAGTCAAGCAACTTCTTCGGCACCGCGCGCTGCCCTTCCAGCAGCGCCGAGGCGAACTCGCCGAGCAGGATCCTGAGCGGCGCCGCGGGCACCGGCGCCCACGACGGGCGGTGCAGCGCCCGGCCCAGAGCCTTTGCGAACTCCTTCATGGTCACGATCCCCGGCGCGGCGAGGTTCACCGGTCCGGTCACCTCCCGGTCGATGCACCAGAGAATCGCAGCCACCTCGTCGGCGAGGTGGATCCACGGGAACCACTGCCTTCCGCTCCCCACGGGACCGCCAACGAAGGCCTTGAAGGGCGGCAGCATCTTCTCCAGCGCGCCGCCGCGGGCGCTGAGAACGATGCCCGTCCGGAGCTGGACCGAGCGCACCGGAGCGCGCTGGGCCTCCGCCTCCCACTGCCGGCCGACATTGGCGAGAAAGTCCGCCCCCGGCGCCGCGCTCTCATCGAGGACCTCATCTCCTCGACCGCCGTAGTAGCCGACGGCGCTGGCGTTGATCAGCACCCGCGGCTTGCGCTGCGCGGCGCGGATCGCATCCACCACAGCGCGCGTGGTGAGCACACGGCTCTGCTCGATCTCCTTCTTGTACGCGGGCGACCACCGCTTGCCGGCGACGCTCGCCCCGGCGAGGTTGACGACCGCGTCCGCGCCTTCCACGGTCCACGGCGCGCTTGCGAAGCGCGGAAGCGCCGCGGCCGCGTCACCCCGCTCCCTGAGCGCCCGGGTCAGCGCACTGCCGATCAGTCCGCTCGCTCCCGCCACCACCACACGCATGTGCGGATCGATGCGCGAGCGATCCGGGCGATTCCTGCGTTATTGTCCGCGCCGTGAACGAGCTCTGCTGGATCAGCCTCCAGGTCCCGAATTTGGAGGCGTCGCGGGCTTTCTGGCGCGACGTCATCGGCCTGCCGGAGAAGTCGTATACGTCCTCATGGGTGGAGATGGAGTTGCGGCCAGGCCTTCTGCTTGCGCTCCATCCCGTCTTCTACCCGAACGCGATGATCAAGCGGGGCTACGATCGCGGCGGACCGGTGCTCGCCATCCGCGTGGTGAATCTCGAGGAGATGGCGGCCCTGGTCCTTCGGCACGGCGCGCGCGCGCTCGGCGGATCGCAGGAGATCCCCGGCGGCGTCTCCCGCGATTTCGAGGATCCCGACGGCTACGTCTTCGAGCTCGTCGAGCTGCGGAGCTGACGCGGCGTGCCGGAGCTGCCGGACGTCACCGTCTACGTCGAATCGATCGCGTCGCGCGTCGCGGGGCAGCCCATCGAGGGAATCCGCGTCGCGAGCCCCTTCGTCGTGCGAACCTTCGAGCCACCGCTCAGCGCCGCCAGCGGAAAGCGCGTGCTCGAGCTGCGGCGCCTCGGGAAACGGATCGTCTTCGTCCTGGAGGGCGGCCTGTTCCTGGTGATCCACCTGATGATCGCCGGGCGCTTCAAGTGGCTGGAGCACGGCGCGAAGATCCCCGGCAAGGTGGGCCTCGCGGCGCTCGATTTTTCCTCCGGGACGCTGCTGCTCACCGAGGTTGCGACCAGGAAGCGAGCGTCGATCCACCTGGCGCGCTCTCTCGACGAGTTCCAGCGCGGCGGCATCGAGCCGCTGGAGTGCAGCGAAGAGCAGTTCAGCCAGGCGCTTCGCCGCGAGAACCATACGTTGAAGCGCGCGCTGACCGATCCGCGGCTCTTCTCGGGAATCGGGAACGCGTACTCCGACGAGATCCTCCACCGGGCGAAGCTCTCGCCCGCCCTGCTCACGCAGAAGATGTCGCCCGCGGACGTCCATGCGCTGTTCGAATCGACGCGGGCGGTGCTGACCCAATGGACCGAGCGCCTCCGCGAGGAAGCGCGGCAGAAGTTTCCCGAGAAGGTGACGGCGTTCCGCCACGACTTCGCGGTGCACGGGAGATACCGGCAGCCATGCCCCGTGTGCGGGACGGCGATCCAGCGGATCGCCTATGCGGACAACGAGACGAACTACTGCCCCCGCTGTCAGACAGCCGGGAGACTGCTCTCCGACCGTTCGCTGGCGCGGCTCCTGCACGCCGATTGGCCGCGCACCATCGAGGAGCTGGAGGAGAAGGGCATCCTGAAAGGGAACCGGGCATGACGTCCAGGGAAAAGTACGCTGCCTTCTTTGGCCGCCCGGCCGACGTCGTCCTCGAGGCGAGGCCAGACGATCCCCGATCACCGTCCGCTTATCGGTTCCCACCCACGAGGGCGGGCTTCCTGAAGCGGATCATTTGCAGGCGGGCAATTGCGCGGACGCGGCCGTCGGCGTGAACGTATTGCCGCTCCAGCAATTTCCGCTGCCGCTGCCGTCCCAGATGAGGTCTCCCTTGATGGATTCGAAGAAGGGATTGGAGCTGAAGTCCCCCAGGCCATTGTCCTTCAGGCGGTTCCCGATGACCCTATCGTCCTTCGGGTCCGGATCGATCCCGAGCGCGTTGCAGTCGAGGTCGCTTTCCTGCAGGGCGAGCGCGAGGCAGAAACTCGCGACCGCGATGCCCGTGAACGCGTTGTGGCGCACGTCGTTGCCGATGACGACGGTGTTCTTGCCTGCCACGGCCAAGATCCCCACTCCGGCGGGAACCACGCTGAGGATCCCTTCGTCCGCCTTGTTCGGCAGGTTGTTGTCATGAACGGAGTTGAATGCCAGGAGCGTATTCTCCTGCGTGCTGCGCTGCAGCCCCGGGAGCAGGTCCACCAGGATGCCCGCGGTGTTGCCGTGGACTTCGTTGGCGACGGCGGCGCAGTTCCCGCTGTTCTCGATCTCGATCCCGAGCAGGTTGCCGAATACGCGGTTGCCGGCGATGAGCACGTCCTCGCTCTGCCCTACGTACACCGCGGCGTCGTCGGTAGTCCCGGTCACGACGTTGCCGGTCATCAGTCCGTGGCGGGAGCGAACGGGAAACAGGCCGTAGACGGAATTGTTCTCCGATCGGTTGTCGGCAATGGAGAACCCCTCCACGCAAGCGAGATGCACACCGTGGACGGCGAACCCGCGGATGGTGAAGCCGCGGATCGCGAAGCCCTTCAGCACAGCGGGCTGCGGCCCGCCGCAGGGCGGGTGCTCGTCATCGGTCCCCGGCAGTGAGTTCGCCGGGCTGACCCACACGCCATAGGACTGCGCACCTGCGTTTTCGAGAACGACAGGATGCCCGGGCCTCGACAGACCGACGAGCTCGATTCCGTTGCGCGTGATCGTCACCGCGCTGGCTTCCTGCCGCCCGCCTTCGCGGTACGTACCGGGCAGCACTTCGATGCGGTCGCCGGCCGACGCACGCGTCAAAGCAGCACGAATCGATTGTCCAGGATGTACGACGAGCGTGCGTGCGGAAGCCGGCACTCCCGCGAGCAGCAGGCCAAGAGCCATGAAGGCGCGCATGTTTTTCCCCTGAGCGGGCGCGAACGGTAGCGCGACAGCCTGCGCCGGCAAGCCGGCGTGCGTCAAGTCGCCTGGACGCTGGGTTGAACCCGTTGCGTCCGCGGTGGATGATGGCACGGCGCGGGAAGGTGCGCGGGCACGGAGGACGGGCAATGCAAGAGGAGCGCAAGAACGGCGGCAACGGCGGCGCGGAGAGCGGCGAACCGCAGTTCACCACACCTGGTGCAGGCGAGCAGCTCGACGAGACCGTCGCGCCAGGTGAACCGATCCCGGGGCCCATGGAAGGGCAAGGCGGAGAGCGGCGCGAGGCAGAGGAGCCCGCGGAACCCAGGCCGCGACGGAAGAGCGCCGCGAGGCGGAAGGGCGGCGCGAAGAAGGCCGGCGGCACGCGAAAGAAGGCCGCCGGACGAACGGCGCGCGCAAAAGGCGGTGCGAAGCGCAAGGGAAAGGCGCGCGGCGCTGCCCGAGGCGCGGCCCGCTCGCGTGGGCGGGGCAAAGCGAAAGCGAAACGGGGCAAGGGCGGGCGCAAGATGTCGCGCCGCGGCGGAAAGCGCCGCTAACCCTCGAAGCTGTCGCTGGGCGCCGGCGCCGGCCCTGACCGCGGGGCCTTGCGCTTCGGTTGCGGCGGCGCGCCGGCCATCCGGCGCGCCGTCCGCGCAAGCTCGCGGTAGGCAGGCAGATGCGGCTGGAGCAGCGCGCGCTGCATCGCCTTTTCGTCCACGTCCTTCGGGATATGCAGCGGCTTGCCCGTGTTGGGATGGAACCCCGAGTAGTACATGTCCGTCGCCAGCGTCATCGGCGTCGGCGTGAAGTCCTGCACTTGCTGCGGGCGCCAGCCGTTCTCCGCGAGGTAGTCGGAGAGCTCCACCATGTCCTTCACGTCGCAGCCGGGATGCCCGGAGATGAAATAGGGGATGAGGTACTGCTCCTTTCCGGCTTCGCCCGAGTACCTCTCGAACAGCTCCTTGAAGCGAACGAACATCTCCTTGCCAGGCTTCTTCATCACCTTCACGACGCCAGGCGAGATGTGCTCCGGCGCGATCTTGAGATGCCCGCCGACATGGTTCGCCACCAGCTCGCGGATGTACTCGTCACCGTTCCTTGAATCCGCGAAGGCGACGTCGTAACGCACCCCGCTCGCGACGAACGCGCGCTTCACGCCGGGGAGGGCTCGCGCCTTGCGCATCAGCTGGATGAGCGGGCCGTGGTCGGTGCCGAATTTTTCGCACACCGTGGGATAGACGCAGGAAGCGCGCCGGCAACGCAGATGCCAGTCCTCGTCGGTACAGACCATGTGCCACATGTTCGCGGTCGCCCCGCCGATGTCGCTGACGACACCGGTCCAGCCGGGCACGTTTTTCAAGCCCTCGATCTCGCGCAGCACCGACGCTTCGCTGCGCGAGACCACGTCGCGGCCCTGGTGCTCGGTGATGCAGCAGAAGCTGCATCCCGCGGCGCAGCCGCGCATGATCGTCACGCTGAACCGGATCTGCTCCCACGCCGGAATCTTCGCCTCGCCGTACATCGGGTGCGGCAACCGCGTGAACGGCAGCTCGTACTCCGCATCGATCGACTCCGTCGAGGGCGGGGGCGCTGGCGGGTTCACGTAGACGAGCTCGCGGCCGTGCTTCTGGACGAGGATGCGCGCGTTGTCCGGATTGTGCTCGAGATGGTAGAGGCGCGAAAACTCGGCGTAGACGCGCTTGTCGGCGACGATCTCCTCGTAGGAAGGGAGCCACACTTCCTCGCGATCCCGCGCGCCGGCCAGATGCCTCCAGGCCTGCTCCGGCTCGTCGCGGAAGCGCACCGCGGTGCCGCGCACGTCGGTGAGCCCGCAGATGTCCTCGCCGGCCGCAAGCCGCGCGGCGATCTCCAGAATGGGCCGCTCCGCCATCCCGTAAACGACGATGTCCGCCGGGCAGTCGACGAGGATGGAATGGCGGACGCGATCGCTCCAGTAGTCGTAGTGCGCGAGCCGCCGCAGCGAAGCCTCCACGCCTCCGAGCACGACGGGGACGCCAGGGAACAGCTTCTTCAGCTTCCTGGTGTAGACGGCCGCCGCGTAGTCGGGACGCTTGCCCGGCGCCGCGTCGGGCGTGTACGCGTCCGAGCTCCGCCGCTTCCTCCCGGCGGTGTAGTGGTTCACCATCGAGTCCATGTTGCCGCTGGAGACGCCGAAGAAGAGACGTGGCCGGCCGCAGGCGGCGAAGTCGGCGAGGCCGCTCGCTTCGTCCCAGCGCGGCTGGCTCACGATGCCGACCCGGAACCCGCGCGAGGCGAGCAGGCGGCCGATCAGCGGAACCCCGAAGGTAGGGTGATCGACGTGCGCGTCGCCGTTGACCAGGACGATGTCGAGCTGATCCCATCCGCGCCGCCGGGCGTCGTCGAGGGACACCGGCAGATACGCCCCGGCGCCGGGCCGCGCGGGCCGTTCTGCGCGTGTGGCGATCTGGACGAGGCGTTGCATCGGTCGTTTATAACGTCGCCGCCCGTGTAGGTAAATTCCACCGATCCGGAATTTGCAGCGTTTTGGCGCGGCATTGGAACGCGTCTGGTATCCTGCCGCGGACATGTCCGAGCCCCGTGCGCCCGCTCCGCCGTCGTTCTCGGACGACGCTCTGCCCGCGCGCGCGGCGGTGGATCCGCTGGCCGGTGACTGGTCCGAAGGCATGCGCGGTCCGCTGCGCGCGCACCGCATTTCCCAGCCGCGGCGGATTTCGGCGGACGCAAAGGCACACGAACCAGACGAGACGCCGCCGGCGCCGGCGTCGTCCCCGCCTCCTGAACCGCTTCCGGAATCTGCCCCGACGCCGTGGAGCGAGCCCGTACCGGAGACCACCGCGACGTTCGCGGCCCCTGTCAGTGCCTCGGGCGCGACGAATGCCTGGGACATGCCCGCGCCGGCCGCGCCAGAAAACCAGGCTCCCGCGCCGGACGACACCTGGACCACCGCGCCTGCGGAACCTGCGCAGGAATGGCAGGCGGAAACGGCGCCCGAGGGTTGGGAAGAAGTGCGCAAGCCCGAGCCTGCGGCGATGCCTGAAGCGCCCCTGACCGACTGGAGCTCCTTGCGCAGCGGACCGGACTGGTCGGCGCCCGTGCCTTCCGCGGAGGCCGCAAATGACGGGTGGGGTGCTGTTCCTCCTGCGCCAGAGAGCTCGCATTGGTCCGCGCCAGCCTCCAGCGCCGCGGAAACAGAGTGGACCCCGCCTCCCTCCGATGCACAGTGGGCAGCTCCCGCGCCAGCGACGACCGGGGAGTGGGAAGTCCCGATCTTCGAGGCCGAGCCGGCGTCGCAGCCACAGACGGCTGCCCCGCCGCCCCGGACCGGGGCGGCGTGGAACGCTCCCGCCGTCGGGGCCAGCGCGCTCGAGCAGCTCGATTCGGAACCGATGGCCGCCGTGCCGGGCGCTGCGAACGATCTGTTCGGCAGCGTTCCCGCCGGAGGCTCGCTCGGAAGCAACGACGACGATCTGGGCCCGCCCGAAGAGCTGGCGGCGCCCGAGGAGGTACTGCGACCCGTGGCCATCGATGATGACGATCCGGATCTTCCGCAAGCGACAGGCGAGCCAGCCAAGACTCGTGCTCAGCCGCTCGCCGCCTGGCGCCCCGCCGCCGTGAACGCCATGGCAGTCGACGGCGAGCATCGCGTTGCGGTCCACACCCGCGGAGGCCGCACCTTGCGCGGCACCATGCGCGACGTCGATCTCTCCAAGTCGCAGTTCCCGCTCGTGCCGCAAGGCGGAGGCGAGCCGGAAGCGATCTACCGCGCCGAGGTGAAGGCGATCTTCTTCATGCTCGCGCCGGGCGAGCCGGCGCACGCGGGCGACGGCGGCAAGGTCCGGGTGACGTTCGCGGACGGGCGCGTGATCGAGGGCATCCGCGACGGCGCCGACGCCAAGCACGGCTTCTTCCTGGTGCCCCTGGACGCGGCGCGAAAGAACACGCACCGGATCTACGTGGCCCGCGAGGCGACCTCGGACATCAAAGATGGGTAGTGTACATTCTAAAGCGTAGCCGCTAAGCCGCCTTCGGGCGGCCGCGGCTAGTGCAAATACTTGTCCGAGCCGCTACCGGTCCCGGTGAACGGGCCGCCCTCGTCGTCCTTCCCGCGCACGACGCGCAGCTTGCTCCGCCGGAGCTTGCGATCGATCCACCACACCTTCGTGCGCAGCAGCAGGTTTTGCGGCCTCACCCCACCGGCGAACAGCACCCCGGCGCCGAGGCCGAAAAGCTGGGGCAGGTAAGCAACCCAGCTTCCCATCAGCATGAAGAGCAGCGTGATCCCCGCAGAGATCGGCAACATCCAGCGCGCCTGCACAGGAATGAAGTAGAGGAAGATCCGCGCGGTCGGCATCAGCACCGCGAACGCGGCGATCAGGCCTTCCAGCGAAGACCAATTGCCGAAGTACGGGTTCAGCCAGACGGGACCGAGGAGGAAACCGATCAATCCGGTCACCAGCGCTCCAGTCGCGCCGGTGACCATGTAGAACGTAATGAACCGCCGCGTCCCCCACATCTGCTCGAGCGACGCGCCGAGCAGCCACAGGCCGAGCAGCGCGAACAGCAGGCTGATCGGATCGAGGTTGAGGAAAGTGTACGTCAGCGGCTGCCACACCCAGCCGTGCCAGAAACGGGCTGGAGTGAACGCGACGATGATCTTCAATCTCTCGCCAGTATCGCCGAGCACCGCGGCGAGCACGGAGATGGCCAGCGTTGCGCCGCCGAGCCACTTCACGCCGCGCGTGAGTGGAGGGACCCCGAACCCCATCGCCTGCTGGCCGCGCGGGCTCATCTGCCTTGGGAGTGTAAGCGCTCAGGTTCGCGCGCGCTCGCGGTAGAAGAGCGTGATCGTCAGGCAATGGAATTCCTTGTCCGAGGACTGCGTGACGATCTTGTCCACGATCTCCAACTGCGGGTTGTCGTGCAGCCAGCGGGTGATGTTGTCGCTCATCTGCTCGCGATCGCGGGCCAGCGTGGTGGAGAAGATCTTCATTCCCGTGAACGGCACGACGCTCATGAGCGGACCTCGCGCACGATCTGCGCCACTTCGGATTCGGTGAGGGTGCGGTTGCTCGCCTTGGCGCGGGCCAGCACCGCCTTTGCCAGCGGCTCGTCGGCGGGAATCTCGTGCCGCGCCAGCCAGTGCTTGACGTTGGAGAGGCCGCTCATGGGGCCGATCTCGATCTCCTGCTCCTTGCCGAACTGCTCCGCCGGGACCCCGCTGTAGACCCGGTCGGCGAGCCAGCGATCGCCCTTGCGCTGCGCCTTGATGATGGCGGCGGCATGGACGCCGGTGGCGGTGCGGAACGCATCCGCTCCAGAGACCGGGTAGTTGACGGGAAGCTTGTGCCCTGTCGCCTGCGCCGCGAGCTGGACGAACCGCACGAGCTTCGACATGTCGCGGGCCCCGTAGACGGGATGGCCCATCAGCTTGAGGTTCACCAGCAGCTGATCGCAGGCGGTGTTGCCCACGCGCTCGCCGATGCCCGCCGCGCAACCGTGCAACCGCGTCGCGCCGGCGGCCCCCGCGGCCAGCGCGTTGGCCAGCGCCAGCCCGCGATCGTTGTGCCCATGCCAGTCGAGGCCGATCTGCGGCCCGGCCACCTCGCGGGCGAAGCGTACCAGCGCCTGGGCACCCTCCGGCGTGGCGTGGCCGACCGTATCGCAGAGGCAGAGCCGCTTCGCTCCAGCTTCGATGGCGCTGAGGAACAGCCGCCGCAGATCGTCCGGCTTGCTGCGGGTCGTGTCCTCGGTCACGTAGGTGACCGCGAGACCCTCTTTCACGGCGAACGAGATCGCCTCCACCGACTGCTTCTCGATGAACGAGACGTCCCACTCCTCCGCGTACTGGCGGATCGGCGAGCTGCCGATGAACGCGTAGACCTCGAGCGGAACGCCGGTCTCCTGCTGCAGCTCGGCGGCCGGCGCGATGTCGGAGACCACCGTCCTGCAAGCGACGTTGACGCGGATCTTCAGCCGCGCATCGCGCTTCTCTTCCGCGAGCCGCTTCACCGCCGAGCGCTGGTGCGCGCCTGCGCCGGGAAGGCCGATGTCGAGCTGCGCGACTCCGAGCTCGTCGAGCAGGTGAAGAATCTCGATCTTCGCCTCGAGAGGCGGATCCACGGCGGAAGGGCTCTGGATGCCGTCGCGAAGGGTCTCGTCCAGCACCTCCACGTGCGCGAGTTGCCCCAGCTCCGCCGCGCCGTTCCAGTCGTGGAAGAGGTCCTGCTCGCGCATGCGGATCGATCCTATGCGGTCTCGAGCAGCAGCGCGATCCCCTGCCCGCCTCCGATGCAGGCGGAGCCGATGCCGCGGCGCACGCCCCTTCGCCGCATCTCGTAGAGCAGGTGGGCGGTGATGCGTGCACCGGAGGCGGCGAGCGGGTGCCCGACGGCGATGGCGCCGCCGTCGACGTTGGTGCGGTCGCGCGGCAAGCCCAGATCCTTCTCCACCGCCAGGTACTGCGGAGCGAACGCCTCGTTCACCTCGAACAGGTCGAAGTCGGAGAGCTTCGCTTCGTGCCGCTGCAGGGCGCGGCGGATGGCGGGGGCCGGACCGATCCCCATGATCGAAGGGTCGCATCCCGAGATGCCCCAGCCGGTGAGCCGGCCCAGCGGCTTGAGCCCCTTGCGCTCGGCGAACTGGCGGGTCGCCAGAACCAGCGCGGCGGCGCCGTCGCAGATGCCGCTGGCCGCGCCGGCGTGGATGACGCCGTCCTTCTTGAACACCTTCGGCAGCCTGGAGAGGCTTTCGACGGTCGTGTCCGGACGATTGTGCTCGTCGCGGGCGAACTGGATCGTCGTCCCCTTCTTTCCCGGCAGGTCCATCGGCGCGATCTCGTCCGCGAACCGCCCCGCCTCCTGCGCCGCCGCGAACCGCTTCTGGCTCTGCACGCTGTACTCGTCGACGTCCTTCTGGGAGATGGAGTACTTCGTCGCCAGGTTCTCCGCGGTCATCGCCATCGGCAGCCCGGTGTAACTGTCGGTCAGCGCCTCCCACAGCGAATCCTCGAGCTTCGGCGACTTCCCGAGGGCCACCCCGAAACGGATCCCGCGGGCGATGTGCGGCGCCTGCGACATGCTCTCCGTTCCCCCGACCAGCGCGCACTCGCTGTGACCGGCGAGCATTTCCAACGCCGCGTCCACGACGGCCTGGAATCCCGATCCGCAGAGGCGGTTGACGGTCAGGGCGGGCACCAGCTGCGGGATGCCGCTGCGCAACCCGACGTGGCGCGCGAGATAGATGGCGTCCGGGCTGGTCTGCACCACGTTGCCGAAGACCACGTTGTCGATGTCCTCCGGCTTCACCCCGGACTGCGCGAGGGCCGCCTTCGCCGCGTGGACGCCGAGCTCCGTGGCGGAGATGTCCTTCAACGAACCGCCGTAGGTGCCGAAGGGGGTGCGCCGCGCGGACAGGAAGACGAGCTCGGTGGGAATGGGCTTCATCGTTTGGCTCCGTAGGACGGGTGCCGGAGCATAACCATTTCGCAGCGGGTTGACATGTGACTATTTAGTCACATAATGGGGCAATGGACGACGTGTTCAAGGCCCTCGCCGACCCCAACCGGCGCAAGCTGCTGGATCGACTGTTCCGGCGGGACGGGCAGACGCTGGGCGAGCTGTGCGAGCGCGTCGACATGACCCGCTTCGGGGTGATGAAGCACCTGCGCGTCCTCGAGGAAGCGGGATTGATCAGTTCGCGCCGGCAGGGGCGCGAGAAGCTGCACTACCTCAACCCGATGCCCATCCGGCTGGTCCACGACCGCTGGGTGAGCAAGTACCGCGCGCCGTTCGCGGCCGCGCTCAGCGACCTGAAGTCGCGACTGGAGGTCAAGATGGCGGAGATCCAGGTGTACGAGCTGTTCATCCGCACCACGCCGGAGAAGCTCTGGCAGGCTCTCACCGACGGCGAGGTGACGAAGAAGTACTTCTTCGGCGAGGAGATCCATTCCGACTGGAAGCCGGGATCGGAGTGGTATTCCAGCAGCCCGGAGGGGAGGCGCGACGTCGACGGCAAGGTGCTGGAATGCGATCCGCTGCGGCGCCTGGTGATCACCTGGCGCGTCCTCTACAATCCCGACCTCTCGAAGGAGCTCTCGCGCGTGACATACCTGATCGATCAGCGCGGCGAGATGTGCAAGCTGTCGGTCACCCACGACGTCAGCGATGCGCCGAAGACGGCCAGCCACGTCAGCACCAACGGATGGCAGTGGGTGATCTCCAGCCTCAAGTCGCTGCTGGAGACCGGTCAGGGGCTCCCGACGCCGCAGTGATCCGGGCGCTCTCAGCGGACGAAACGGTCGTGAGCGCGGGGAAGCTGGCGGATGTCCTGCTCGATTGCATCGCGGATGGGGCGCCCGCTGCCACGTCGATCTTCTTCAAGGCGCTGCGTTGAGTCTCGCCAGGAGCTCGCTGCCGACCTGATCGGTCGTCGACGCCGGCCCGCCCAGGAACGGCACCAGGTCCGGCGTCCGCGCTCCATTGCGGATCTGATCCTCGACCGCCCGCGTGACGCGCTCGGCCTCGCGGCGATGCCCGAGGTGCTCCAGCATCAGCGCGCCCGAGAGCGCCATCGCCAGCGGGTTCGCCTTGCCCTGTCCGGCGATGTCGGGGGCGCTGCCGTGCACCGGCTCGAAGAGCGAGACGCGGCCGGGATGGATGTTGCCGCTCGCGGCGATTCCGAGACCGCCGGTGAGCGCAGCGCCCAGATCGGTGAGGATGTCGCCGAACAGGTTGTTGGTCACGATCACGTCGTACGCTTCCGGCTGCCGGACGAGATCCATCGCCAGCGCGTCCACGTACATCGCCTTCGCCTCGATCCCCGGGTACCGCCGGGACACTTCCGCGAACGTCCGGCGCCAGAGTCCGTGCCCGAAGAGCAGGACGTTCGCCTTGTCGGCCATGCAGACGCGCCGCAGGCCGCGCTGCTTCGCGTAGGCGAACGCCGCCTCGATGATGCGCTCGACGCCCTTGCGCGTGTTGATCTCGATCTCCTGCGCCACCTCGTCCGGCGTCCCCTGTTTCAGCACCCCGCCACTGCCGGTGTAGAGGCCCTCGGTGTTCTCGCGGAAGACGACGAACTTGAGCTGATCGCGCCCCTTGCCTTTCAGGGGGCTCAAGCGGTCGTCGATGAGGATGCAGGGGCGCAGGTTGATGTACAGGTCGAGCTCGAAGCGCATTGCGAGCAGGATCCCCTTGGCGTGCTCATTGCCGGGCACGCGCGGATCGCCCACCGCGCCGAAGTACACTGCCGCATAGTCCCGGCGCAGGGTCTCCAGGAAGCCCGGCGGCAGCGTGGTGCCGTCGCGCAGATATCGCTCGGCGCCGAAGTCGAACCACTCGAATTGCAGCGGCAGCCCGAGGCTCTCCAGGACGCGCACGCCGATGCGGGCGACCTCCGGCCCGATTCCGTCGCCTGGAATCACGGCGATGCGCTGGGTCATGGGGCGCGCAGAGTAGGGGCGCGCGGGCGACGCGGCAAGCCTTGACTCCCGCGGTGGTTGCGGGTGTGATTCGCACCCCTATGAGGCAGAGCGAGCGGCAACCCCAGACCCAGCCCGCGCATGGTCCTTCGTTCGAGTCCACGCCGTGGGTCGCGCGGGAGGTCCTGGTGGACGAGCCGCGGGAGCTCCAGCCGGAGCCGCCCCTCGCGCTCGAGCAGAACGATCACGTGGTGGACGCCGCTCTCGACGGCGAAGCCATCCGGCGCGCCTCCTAACGCCGCTTCTGCCGCTTCACCTTGTTCGCCTGCTTCCCGAGAGCGGTGCGGGTCCTCTTCGGCAGCCTGCTGATCGTCCTCTTCCTGCGCGCGGCGCCAGCCGCCTTCTTGATGTTGCGCCTCGCCGCCGCCTTCTGTCGCCTTGTAGTGGCCATGCCACAAGCTGCATCCGAACCGCTGGCGCCGGTAGCGGCGCGCGCGGCATAAGCTCCGCCGATGATCCTGCTTGCGGTGATCGCCGCCTGCGTCCTGGAGAAGAGCGACACCTGGGGGCCGGACGGCAAGCTGCCGCTGCGCGCGGAAACGGTGGTGAGCGGCCTGGAGGTCCCGTGGAGCTTCGCATTCCTGCCGGGAGGGGACGTCCTCGTCTCCGAGCGACCGGGGCGCGTGCGCCTGCTTCACGGCGGCAAGCTGGCGCCGGATCCGGTGCTCACGGTGAAGACGGCCGAGAGCAGCGAGGGAGGACTGCTAGGCATCGCCGTCAACCCGCGGGACGACTCGCAGCTGTTCCTGTACCTCACCGCGCCAGGGCCCGAGAACCAGCTGCAGCGGTGGAAGCTCGCCAAGGATCACCGCAGCGCGGTCCTCGAGACGGTCGTGATCGGCGGAATCGCCGCCGCGCGCTATCACGACGGCGGGCGGATGCGCTTTGGACCCGACGGCGCGCTCTACGTCGGCACCGGAGATGCTCGCCATCCTTCGCGCTCGCAAGATCCGAACAGCCCGAACGGGAAACTCCTGCGCGTCGATGCGGACGGCAAGGCAGTGCCTTGGGTTCTCGGAATCCGCAACACTGAAGGATTCGACTGGCTGGATGACGGCACACTGGTGATCGTCGACCACGGACCGAGCGGCGAGATTCTCGGCCACTACGCGCACGACGAAGTGAATCTCGCGCACAAGGCCGACAATCTCGGCTGGCCCGACATCTACGGATGCCAGACGCGCCAGGGGATGGTCACGCCGGTCATCGCCTGGTCGTCGCACGCTTTGCCACCCGGCGGCGTCGCCGTCTACCGCGGCACCGCCATCCCGGAGCTTCGCGGGAACGTGCTGGTCGCCTCGCTCGCGGCTGAGCACCTCCACCGCGTGGTGCTGGAGGCCGGAAGCGTCAAGCTGCACGAGGTCTACTTCCGCCAGAAGTTGGGGAGGCTCCGCGAGATCGCGATGACTCCGTCGGGCGAGCTGTGGGTCTCGACCAGCAACTGCGACGGGCGCGGCGAATGCGGGCCCGAGAAGGATCGCATCGTGCGGATTGTGCGACAGTAGCGCACATGACGACCCTCCTGCTGCTCGCGGCGTTGCTCTCCTCTCCCTCCCAGGCAAAGACCGTGTCGAAGACCGGGATCCCCTACATCGATGAAGCGAAGGCAGGTCCGCCGGACCTGCTCGAGGCGATCAAATCGCGGCGCCCCGGCGGCAAACTGCTCAACCTCGACCGGATGCTCCTGCACAGCCCGAATTTCACCAAGGGCTGGAACACGATGTTCGCCGCCATCCGCGGGCAGCTCGCGCTTCCGGGCAAGCTCCGCGAGATCCCCATCATGGCCATCGCCGTGCTCAACAAGGCGGAGTACGAGTGGGCGCAGCACGAGCCCGAGTTCCTCAAGGCCGGCGGCACGAAGGAGCAGCTCGCCGCGCTGAGGGCGATGAAAGCCGACCCGAAGCTCTTCGATCCCGCCGAGCTGGCCGCGCTGCAGCTCACGGTAGAGATGACCCGGGACGTGCAGGTGAAGCAGGCCACCATCGACAAGGTGCGCTCGCTGCTTCCCGACCAACAGGTGATCGAGCTGGTCGGCACCATCGCCGGCTACAACATGGTCTCGCGCTTCCTGCTCGCCACCGGCGTGGAGACCGAATCTACGCAGTGAGCTTTTCGAAGACCGCCGTGCCGTGGTGCTGGATGGCGGGAACGATTCCGCCCTCCCCGACCAGGGCCTGGACGATGCGCGAGGGCTCCTCGGCGGCGAACTCTTCGCCGCCGATCCGCACCGCGCCGCGGGCGAGGTCGAGCTCGATCTCCTCGCCTTCCCTGGCCAGCTCGTGGAAGCGCGCATCCTGCACGACGAGGAACGGCAGCGCCTCGTTCACCAGGTTGCGCTTGTGGATGAAGGCATAGCTCTTCGCCACGATGGCCTCGATCCCCGCGCCTTTGAGGGCCAGCACGGCTTGCTCCCGCGACGAGCCCGAGCCCCAGCCTTCGCCCGCCACGATCACGCGCGCCCCGTCGCGGGCCTTCTGCACGAAGTCGGGCCGCACGAAGTGGAACGCCTTGGCGCCCAGCTCGGAAAGCGCGGTGAGATGGCAGAACTGGCCGGGAATGATCGCGTCGGTGTCGACATTGTCGCCGAAGCGCTGGACGCGAGAGCGCACCGTTCCGGCGCGCTGCCGGTCCGCGGCCCGCCCCTGCCTGGCCGACACGGCGGTCGCGCCCCGCTTGGCGAGGTGGATCTGCGGGTCCACCACCTGGATCTCCGGCTGCCGCCGCGGCTTGCGCTCGGCGAGGATGCGGCGGAACCTCTCCTGGTCGATCCGCGCGAGCAGCGGCCGGGGATCCGCGATCTTCATCTGCTGCGCGCTCGCCGCCACCGTCGCGGCGCTGCCCAGGTGCGCGAGCGAACCGTCTCCCATCCGGTTCTCGAAGTTTCGGTTCTGCGAGGAGAGCCATTTCTCGCCCCGCCCCGCCTTTCGGGATGCGACGCCCAGGCACATCGAGCAGCCCGGAGGATCGACGCGGAAACCCGCGCGCTCGTAGATCGACCACAGGCCGGCACGGCGCAGGTTTTCCTGGATGGTCAGATCGCCGGGCACCACGATCTGCTTGTCGTTGCCGGGCCGGGAAACTCCCGCCGCCTCCAACACCAGCGCGGCGAGCACCAGCTCCTCTTCAGTGGTCGTGCAGGCGCCGATGAACAGGCCCTGCAGCTCCGTTCCCGCGAGCGCGGTCACGCCCTTGACGTTGTCCGGCGAAAACGGCACCGCGACCTGCGGCTCGAGGTTCGCGAGGTCCACTTCGAACGTCTGCGCGTAGGGCGCTCCGGCATCGGCCCGGAACGTCCGCATCGGCTGCGCCGCCTGGGGATCGTCCGCGTCGGCCCGGCCAGCTAGCCATGCCGCCGTGACTTCGTCCGCCTCGAAGATTCCGTTCAGGCCGCCGAACTCGGCGGTCATGTTGGCGATGGCGAACCGCGAGTCCGTCGAGAGCTGGCGCACTCCCTCGCCGCGGTACTCGACGGACCGCTCCATGGCCACGGTGTTCCGACCGAGGAGCCCGAGCGTGCGGAGGATGACGTCCTTGCCGGCGATGCCGAAGGGAAGCGCTCCCGAGTACTCGACCGCGATTGCTTCCGGCACCTGGATCCACGAGCTTCCCAGCACCATGGCCACCACGATGTCGGCGCCGCCGAGCCCGACGGCGACCGCGCCGAGTCCGCCGTGCGACGATGTGTGGCTGTCCGCTCCCAGGACGACGTCTCCCGGACGCACCAGGTCCCGGTAGAACCGCGTGTGCAGGATGGTCTGGTTCGCGTCGTAGAAGTGGCGAATTCCGCTCTCCCTGGCGAAGTCGCGGGACAGTTGCACGAGCTTCTGCGCCCGCTTGTCGGTCGCCAGCGTCACCGGGTCGACGGTGTGATCGACGGCGAGGAAGAACCGGTCGCGGTCGTGCAGCTTCGGGCGCCCGAGCATGGAGTACGTCCGCTCCATCCCGTTCCAGGCGAGCTCGCTGGCAATGGTCCAGTCGACCGATACCTGGAGGACGTCGCCCGCCTGCACCCACGGCCGCGGCAGGTTCCGCGCGTGCGCCGCGAGGATCTTCTGCGTGAGCGTCATGGGACGGGGCGCGGGTGCGGAAATCATCAGGGGCTGCTACATGCATCGGGCAGCGGTCTTCTGCAACAGGTGCGTTCACCAATTAGTCTAGCGAGGGCATGGATACCTGGTACGAGCGCCTCAGCACCCTCGATTCGCTGTTCCTGGAAATCGAGGATCGCAGCGCCCATATGCACGTCGGCGCGGTGGCCATTTTCGAGGGCCCACCGCCGCCGTATCGGGACTTCCTCGCGCTGATCGAGGCGCGGCTGGAGAAGGTCCCGCGCTACCGGCAGCGCGTGATGTTCGTTCCGCTCAAGCAGGGCCGGCCGGTCTGGATCGACGAGACTCAGTTCGACCTCGAGTACCACGTGCGCCACACCGCTCTGCCGGCGCCGGGCGGAGAAGCCGAGTTGAAGAAGCTGGTCGGCCGCTTGTTCTCGCAGGCGCTCGATCGGGACAAGCCGCTCTGGGAGATGTGGCTGGTGGAGGGCCTGGGCGAATCGCGCTTCGCCATCGTCAGCAAGACGCACCATTGCATGCTCGACGGGATCTCCGGCGTCGACCTCGCCACGGTGCTGATGGATCGAAAGCCGGAAAGCGCTCCACCTCCGAAGCCTCCGTCCTGGCAACCCAGAAAGGCTCCCAGGCCGGCGGCGCTGCTCTTCAGCTCGGTGAAAGAGCAGCTCTCCAGTCCGCTGCGCATGGCGAGAGAAGCGCTGGAACCGAACAGCGAGGCCGCGAAGCTGGTCGCCCGGCTCTTCAGTGGGTTCAAGCCCTTCGTCGACGTGGTGTCGATGGGCCGGGCGCCGGAGTCGCCGCTGAACGTGGCCATCGGCCCCCACCGTCGCTTCGAGATGGTGGACATTCCGCTCGCCAAAGTGAAAGCCGTGCGCGCGGCGCGCGGTGGAACGGTCAATGACGTCATCCTCGCCACCGTCGCCGGCGCGCTGCGCATCTGGCTGACGGCGCGCGGCGCCGCGGCGGCGGCCGATCTGCGCGTGCTGGTCCCGGTCAGCATGCGCTCCCGCAAGGAGCGCGGAACCTACGGCAACCAGGTATCCGCAGTCTTTTGCCCGTTGCCACTGACCGAGGCGAGCCCGACCGAGCGTCTGAGGAAGGTGCACGAGGCGATGATGAACGTGAAGAAGAGCGGCTCGGCCGTCGGCGCCCACGCGCTTTCGCGGTTGGGCGACTTCGCTCCTCCGCAGCTGATCGCGCAGGCGGCGCGGCTGCAGGCCGTCACGCGGATGTTCAACCTGGTGGTCACGAACGTTCCCGGGCCGCAGTTCCCCCTCTATCTGCTCGGGCGGCAGATGCTGCGCTGCTACCCGCAGGTGCCGCTGGCCGCGCAGCAGGCCGTCGGCATCGCGCTGCTCAGCTATCACGGAGAGGTCGGGGCCGGCCTTCTCGGCGATGCGGATGCCGCCCGCGATCTTCCCGCGCTGGCGCAGGCGATGCACACGGCGCTGGACGAGCTGCATGCCGCTGTTTGACCGCGGGCGGCACGCGCTCCATTACGAGTCGATCGGCGACGCCGCCAAGCCGCCGGTGCTCCTGATCATGGGCCTCGCGCTCTCGTCGCGCGCATGGGACCGCCTGCCGGACCTCCTCGCGCGCGACTTCCGCGTGCTGGTATTCGACAACGTCGGCACTGGCAAGTCGGCGCGGCGGGGGTTCGCCTACCGCATGCGCGATCTGGCCGACGACGCCGCGGCGGTGCTCGACCATGCCGGCGTCGCGGCTGCGCACGTCTTCGGCATCTCGATGGGCGGGATGATCGCGCAGGAGCTTGCCATCCGGCATGGCGAGCGCGTTCAGTCCCTCGCCCTCGGCTGCACGTTCGCATCCTGGCGCAAGGGCACCGCGCCCTCGCTGTCGACGAAACTCGATCTCTTGCTCCTCAACCTCGGCTTCGCCACTCCGGCGCGGATTGCCCGCGTGCTCGTCTCCGCGGAATGGCACGCCGCGCACCCCGACGGAACCGTGCAATGGCTCCGTCGGGCGGAGCGGACCGCGCTGCGCTTCGCTACGGCGCAGGTGCTGGCCGTCGCGCGCCACCATGCGCTCGACCGGCTGTCGGGAATCCGCGCTCCGACGCTGGTGCTCACCGGCAGCGCGGACAAACTCGTGCCGCCCACCAATTCGGTCATTCTCGCGCGCAGCATCCCCGGCGCGCGGCTGCGGGTGCTCGAGGGAGCCGGCCACGTGTTCCCGCTCGAGCGCGAGGAGGAGACGGTCCGCGCGCTGCGCGAGCACTTCCTCGCTCGCGCGGACACTCAGAAATAGACGGAGACGATGGTGTACTGCGCCGCACCGCGGGGGCGCTCCACCGTGACCTCGTCGCCGGCGGACTTGCCCAGCAGGGCCCGGCCGAGCGGCGACTCGACGCTGACCGCGCCGCGCGCCGGATCTGCGCCGTCCGGCGTGACCAGGCGGTACTCGGTCTCGTTGCGGTCCTCGTCCTCGAGCTTGACGCGCGCGCCGAGCCGGACCTTTCCTTCGTCGCGCAGCCTTTCCACGGGCGGAGTCTCCGGAGGCGGGGCTCTCTGCCGCTGCGGCACGACGACGTCGGGCGTCAGATCGTCTTCTTTCGTAAACGCCTTCGACACCCGCCTACGGTAGCGCGGTCCGTCAGAGTGATCTAGGGTCCGCCGCCATGACCACGCCCGCTCCCGTCGACGACAAGGCGATCGAGAAGGCCCTCGCCCACCATGCCTCCCACCAGGCCGAATATCTCGCGGAGCTCAAGAAGCTCGTGCGGATTCCCAGCGTGAGCTTCGAAGGGTTCGACCGCCAGGAGGTGCGCCGGAGCGCCGAGGCCACGTGCGATCTGATGCGCCGCAAAGGCCTGCAGAACGTGCAGATGCTGGAGATGCCGGGCGCGCATCCATACGCGTACGGCGAATGGACGCAGGCGAAGGGCCGGCCGACGCTGCTGCTCTACGCGCATCACGACGTACAGCCCACCGGCGAGAAGGAGAAGTGGAACCAGCCGGATCCCTTCGAGCCCGTCGAGCGCGACGGGCGCCTTTTCGCGCGCGGCGCCGCCGACGACAAGGCAGGCATCCTCGTCCACATCGCCGCGATCGATTCCTGGCTGCAGGCGCACGGATCGCTGCCCGTCAACGTGAAGATGATCGTGGAGGGTGAGGAGGAAGCCGGTTCCGGCTCTTTGCCCGCGTTCCTGAAGAAGCACCGCGATCTGCTGCAGGCGGACGCGATCGTGCTGACCGATACCGCCAACTTCGATACGGGCCTGCCGTCGATCACGACGGCGCTGCGCGGCATCGTCACCGTGCAGGTCGAGGTGAAAGCGCTGAAGCAGCCGGTGCACAGCGGCATGTGGGGTGGGCCGGTACCCGATCCGACCATGGCGCTGTGCAAGATTCTCGCGCGCCTCGTGAACGAGGATGGCAGCATCAACCTTCCGGGGATCTATGAGAAGGTGCGCCCGCTCACCGCCGAGGAGAAGAAGTCGCTCGCGGCGCTGCCCACCAGCGACGATCTGTTCCGCAGGCAGGCCGGCATGCTCCCCGGAACGAAGCTCCTGGGCGGCAGACCGCCGTGGGAGATGAACTGGCGACAACCCTCGCTGGCCGTCAACGCCTTCCAGGCCAGCTCGCGGAAGGACGCCCGCAACATCATCTGTGACAGCGCCTGGGCTCGGGTGGGTATCCGCACCGTCCCCGACATGGATGTGAAGGAAGTGCGCGAGAAGCTGATCGCGGCGGTGAAGCGGGATCCGCCCTGGGGCGTCACCGTGGAGGTGACGCCGGAGGCCGACGGCGGCTGGTGGTACACGAAAGGAGACGCGCCGGCATTCAAAGCGGCACGCAAGGCGCTGCGGGATGGCTACGGGAAAGAGCCGGTGAGCATCGGCTGCGGCGGTTCGATTCCGTTCGTCGAGCCCTTCTCCCGCGAGCTCGGCGGCGCCCCGGCGCTGCTCATCGGCGTCGAAGACCCCTACACCAACGCGCATTCCGAGAATGAAAGCCTGCACCTGGGAGATTTCAGCAAGGCTACGCACGCCGCGATTCGGTTCTACGCGGAGCTCGTGCGCGCGGGATAGCCGCTGCCGCACGAAGGCGCGGCTTGCTGGACAGGTCTACTCCTGGTGTGGGTTACTCGGGAATCCCATGCCGGATCTGGATCATATCCGCGCGATACTTGCGCGGATTCCGAACCCCCTCGCGGTCCTGGAAAGGCTCTTCGCCTTCGCCCCCGTCGGGTTCCAGATCTACGAGGCGAGCGGCAGGTCCATCCTGGTGAACCAGGCGTTCATCGACCTCTTCGGCAGCGAGCCGCCGCCCGAGTACAACGTCCTGCGCGACGAGATCGCCGCGAAGCAAGGCGTCCTCGAGCTCATCCGCCGCGCGTTCCAGGGTGAGACCATTCACATGCCGGCCATCTGGTACGATCCGCGCGAGCTCACGCAGGTGAAAGTGGAGAAAGGCAACCGCGCGGCGATCAGCGCCACCTTCTTCCCGCTGCTGGACGCCGACGAGAAAGTCACGCACGTGGTCATCGTCTTCCGGGACATGACCGCGGGGATGGTGCATCGGGAGCAGCTCGAACAGGAGCGCGAGCTGCTCGCCGCCATCGTCGAGCAGGTCAGCGAAGGGATCATCATGACCGACGCGGACGGAACCCTGCGCCTCGTCAACCGCGCCGCCCAGCAGATGGGCGTGCGTGCCGGGACCCCGATGGAAACCTGGGCCCGAGCGGGGATGCGCGATGCGCAGGGCCGGAAGATCCCTGCCGAGGAGATGCCGCTATCGCGGGCGCTGCGGGGCGAGACGGCGCGCGCGGTCGTGCAACATCGCGCGCCCGACGGGTCGTTGCGCGCGCTCACCGCGGCGGCGGTGCCGCTGCGCCGGTCGGACGGCTCGCTCCGCGGCGCCGTCGTCACCTTCCGCGATGAAACCGAGCGCGTCCACCACGACGTCGAGCAGGAGCAGGCGGCGCACTTTCGCGAGCGGTTCATCGGCATCCTCGGCCACGATCTCCGCTCCCCACTCAGCGCGATCATGGCGGGCGCCGGGATGATCCTTCGCCAGCGTGAAGCTCCGGACCGCCTGCTTGCGGCCGCTACCCGCATCAGCTCCAGCGGGGAGCGGATGGCGCGGATGATCTCGGACCTGCTCGACTTCACCCAGGCGCGCCTCGGCGGCGGCATCGCCATCCATCGCAAGCAGACCGACATGGGAGAGGTGGCTCGCGGCGTGGTCGAGGAGATCTCCGCCGCCAATCCCGTGCGGCCCATCGCTCTGCGGATCGAAGGCGACGTGACGGGCTCCTTCGATCCCGACCGCGCAGCGCAGCTTCTCTCCAACCTGGTGGCGAACGCGGTGACCTACGCCTCGCCGGACGATCAGGTCGGCGTTCGCGTCGTGCGCACCGTTACCGGCGTGGAGATCGAGGTCGACAACGGCGGCAATCCCATCGCCGAGGAAGATCGCGCGCGGGTGTTCGATCCGTTCCGGCGTGGTTCCTTGTCGAAGGATTCGCGCGGGCTGGGGCTCGGCCTCTTCATCGTCCAGCAGATCGCCCGCGCGCACGGGGGCGACGTCCAAGTGGAGACGCGCGACGGCAGGACCGTGTTCCGCGTGCACCTTCAGCGATAGACCACCACCGGTTCGCCCTTGCGGCCCTCTTCACGCAAAGGCGTGCGCGTGCGCGCGCAAGCGGGTCCGACGAAGTAGGTCAGCCCGTGCACCGGCGAGCTCCTGCGGTACCTCGACTTGATCAGCTCCTGCAGCTCGCGCACGGCGCGCAGGAACGCGACGGGTTTGCCGCCGGTGCGCGGGTTGTCCCCCGCCGCCTCCGTCTCCGCCCAGAAGCAACCGGAGCGCAGGTCCCCGTCCTCGTCGCGAACCGAGCGCAAGAAGTAGATCACCGGCGAGATCACCTCGTCGATCTTCCACTTGCCCCGCTCCTTGCCCTTCTTGATCGGATATCCGGTGACGTCGCCGGCGGCGAGGTAGTAGGCGGCGTCGGCGAGCTCGGTCTCGGCGGAGACGAGGGGCGCGGAAAATCCGGCATCGCTGAACACGGGCCAGAGCTCGAGGCGCAGCGGCTCCAGCCTGCGCAAGAGCTCGCGCTCGTCCTCTTCGGACATGAAGAACCGGATCTCCAGCGCCAACTACTTTCCCTTGGTCGGAGGGAACTCGCCGTGGGACTGCGCGGTCTCGAAGAGCCGCGCGACCTCCTCTTCCGAGAGGTCGAACATGTCCTGGAGCGCCTTGAGGATGTTCAGCTCCCGCATCGGGGTCCGGCCGTCGACGACGATGACCGACGCCGCCAACCCGAAGGCCAGCTCGCGGGAAGCCTTGTCCGGCAGGCGGTCGACGATCGAGGGCAGGATGTGCTCGAGGCTGTGCGCCTCCGCCACCCGCCGGGCGGCGTGCTCGATGGCGGCCCTCAGGTCGTCCGCCTGGATGCCGTGGAACTCCGGGCGCTCGAAGACGCGCCGATAGATCTCCTGCAGCTCCACCTTGTCGACGGAGCCATCGGCGGCCGCGGCGAGGATCATGGTCTCGAAGAGGGCCGCCTGCCGGGTGGAGTCGCCGAAATGGATGTGTTCCGTCATTGCATCCTCGCCTCCACGCAGTTTCCCAAGCGCCGGTCCGGATGTCCACCGCTGCCGGATGTGGTACGCAACGCGCATGGGCCGCGGCGCTCGGTCGGGGTGGGCGGGCATGGGCGCCGGTCTCGCGATGGCCGCAGTCGCCTGCAAGTCCGCGCCGGCACGGACCAGTTCTCCGGTGGCGCAGCCTCGGCAATCCAGCGCGCCGGCGGCGCCGGCCGCACCCCTGCCCGCTTTCGCCGCACAGCCTGCGACGCGTCTCGGCGAGACGAGCGGAATCGCCGTCGTGGCGCTTGGCGCTCCGCAATTCTCGGCGCTGCCGCGCGATCAGCGGCTGGTAGCCTGGTACGCCTCACAGGCCGGCGCTGTCGGGGACGCGGTTGCCGCCGAGCAGGGCTACCGCCGCAACCTGCCCGTCATCCGCCTGCTGCGCGGCATCCTCTCGCGGCCGCAGGTCGTGCCCGCGCCGCTCCTCGCCCGCATCCGCGGCTTTGCCCGAGTGGTGTACCTGAACCACGGACTTCACGACGCGGAGACCGGGCGCAAGCAAGTTCCGGGATTCAGCGCGGCGGAGCTGCGCATCGCCGCTCTCGCCGCCACCGCCTCCGGAGCGGATCTGGGCCTGGGGGGTGCCCGCCTCGAGTACGCGTTGCGCGCCCTGGAGGGTCCGCTCTTCGATTCGCGCGTCGATGCGCAGCGGACCGTGCATGGCGCCGACCTGACCGCGAGCGCGGTGAACTTCTACGAAGGGGTCACGCTCCGGGATCTCCAGGGGTTCACGGAACAGGCGCCGCTGCATTCGCGGCTGGTGAAGCAGGGCACCACGGTGGTCGAGCAGATCTATCGGCTGCCCGCCGCCGCGGACGCGCTGGAGCGCGTCCTGCCCTCGTCTGCGCCTCCACAGCGCGCGGTATTCGAGCCGCTCTCCGCCTTCTTCCGCTCAGGCGACCCGGCGCAGTTCGACGCCGCTGCGCGCGCCTGGACAGACGCATTCGGGCTGGTGGATGCGCTGGCAGGTTTCTTCGACCGGACCGCCGATCCCCGCGGTCGAAAGGCGCTGTTCGGCGCGATGGTCGGCATTGCGGATCCCGAACGGACGGAGGCGCTGGAGCGCTTGCAACTGCGCAACTCCGGAGAGGCGCTCTTCCTGCTTTCCGCAAACGGGGCCTTGCGCCCGCTGCAGACGTACGCGCTGACCCTCGACGGCAAGAGCGCGCTGTTCGCTTCCGCTCTCGAAGCCGCGGCGCAAGTGCGCGCGGATCCTGCGATCGCCGCGCTGGCCGATCCGCAGCTCGTCCCGGAGCTGCTTCGCTGCGCTCCAGCGCTCCGCTTCGCGCAGCTCGCCCTGCGCGAATTGTCCCGGGAGCCGGCCGGCGCCCTGCCTGCCCTCGACGAGGCGCTCGCCGACGCAAACGCAAGCGCGCTCCCCGATGCGGCGCGCGAGATCCTTCCCGATCCGGCCTGCCGCGTTCTCTGGCCGCAGTTCGTCGCGACCGGATGGCTCGCGTCGACGGCGGCCGCGCCGGAAACGGAGCGCCTCGAGGACGACCGGCAGCGCGCCGTGCAGCTTCAACTCTGGTGGTTCACGGGAAAGGGTGCGGTGATCGAGCGGCACGCCGGAGGCCGTCGCTCCCTATCGGTTCCGGACATTGCCCGATTCCGCGCGGCGGCGCAGGAGCTGGTCACCCTGCTGAACGAAGTGCGGACGTCGAACGACGCCGCGCGCTGGCGGGAGCTCATCGACCGGCACGGCAGCCAGGTCGACCCTCGCTGGCGCACCGAGGCCGGAGCACGGCTCGCGGACGTGCCGCGGCGAGTGGCGGTACTGCCGCCCCGCCTCGAGCCCGTGCTCGACAGCGGCGGCAAGGTAGTCGACGCGCAGGCGACCGCGGTGCAGGACCTCGACGAGCAGATCCTGCGCGACTGGGCAGCCTACTGAGGCGTGTACCGGACGAGCGCGACGGTGATGTTGTCGACGCCGCCGTTCTCGTTGGCTTCGTCGACGAGGCGCTGGCACGCCTTGCCCAGCTCGGGCTCGCTGGCGAGGATCTCGGCGATTCTCTCGTCGGCGACCATGCCGGTCAGGCCATCGCAGCAGACGAGGCAGACGTCGCCTGGCTCCAGCTCCCAGCTCGAGACGTCCACCTCGGTCTGGTCGGCCATCCCCAGCGCGCGGGTAATCACGTTCTTGTGCTGGAAGTTCTCGACCTCCTCTTCGGAGAGTCGGCCCGTCTTGATCAGCTCGTTGAGGAGCGAATGGTCGCTCGTCGTCGGATGCAGCTCGCCCCGCCGGTAGATGTAGCCGCGCGAGTCGCCGACCCAGCCGAACCAGGCCTTCTTGTCGCGGACGAGGCAGCCGACGAACGTCGTTCCCATTCCCCGCTTGCCCGCCGCGTTGTTCGGCGGATTCCCGGCCTCGCGGATGCGCTGATTCGCCCACTGCGCGGCGACGACCAACAAATTGGTGCCCTCGTCCTTGCTGCGGTCGTATCGGAAGGGCCAGGTCGCGTCGGGGTCGCCGGCGATCTCGAAGAACCTCTTCATCGTCTCCACGCCGATGCCGGAGGCGACTTCGCCCGCCTCGTGCCCGCCCATTCCGTCGCAGACGACGGCGACGTTCTGGTCGGGCAGGACCAATAGCGCGTCCTCGTTGTGGTCGCGTTTGCGACCGACGTCGGTCGCGCCGGCGAACTCGAGCGCCATGGCGCGAGTCTAGCCGATCCCCCCGGGGCCCTCGCCAGACGCTTTCCTCGTCCCTGCCGCATTGCGCCAAAGGTCGGCAGTTCCTAACCTTTTCCCTGAGAGGAGGAGGGAGCGGTGTCCAAGCAGACAGGCAAGGGAAGCCGCCATCAGCGACGCGCGTCCGCGATCGAGCGCAAGGCCACCCAGCACCACGAATTCATCGGCGACGCGGACGCGGAACGCGCGGAGGCCGAGTTCCGCAAGAACGAGCGCGTGGAGACAGCGGAGACGCGCGAGGTCGTGCGTGAAATGGCGTCGGAGCTGGAAGCCGCGGCCGGCGTCACGCGCGCCGACGGTGCGATCGGGCCCGAGTTCCCCTTCCGGGTCCCGCGTTCCATCGGCGAAGCGCGGGAGATCGTGCGCGACGCCCCCGACTTGCTGCGGGAGAAAGCGCGCGAGCGGCTGGACAAGCTGCCCGAGCCCGCGCAGAAAGCCTTGCATGTGGCGGAAGCGGCAGCGACCGTGCTGCTCATCCCCGTGCGCGCGGGGCTCTGGCTCGCCCGCGAGCTGGTCCTGCTGCCGTTCGGGATCCTGCGCGCCCTCCGGCAACGGGAGGCGTAGTGTTGGAAACGGCGCGCTCCCGTCTCGTCGAGGGACTCGTCCGTCACCTTCTCCGTCCCGTGGCTGGCCGCGGCCGCCAAGCGCGCCCGCCGCTGCCATCGGGACGGCGCATGTTGCTGCTCCATCTCGACGGCGTCGGTCGCCGGCAGCTCGAGCACGCGATGGAGCGCGGCTACGCGCCCACCCTGCGCACCCTGGTCGAGCGCGGTCCTTACCGCGTGTCGCCGTGCCGGTCGGGTGCGCCGACCAGCACACCCGCGTTCCAGGCCGGGCTGCTCTACGGCGTCGATCACGACATTCCCGGCTACACCTGGTTCGACAAACGGCGCGGCCGCGAGGTCCGGATGGACCGCGGCTACGACGCCCGCCATCTCGAAGAGGAGCTGGCGCGCACGGGAACTCCCCTGTTGCACGGGGGCTCGGTGTACTGCTCGATCTTTTCTGGCGGCGCGCCGCTGCGCCGCTGGGCGCTGTCCGGCTGGAACGAGGAGCTCTGCGCCGAAGACTTCGGCATGGAGGAGCTGTCGAATGCACCTCTCTTGCCGCAAGCCCGCGACGTGCTGGCAGCCACGATGGTGCACAGCGCCACCGCCGGCCGGATCGCCGGCGCCCTCGGGATGGACGTCGCCTCGGGGCTGGTGGAGGCGGCGCGCTGGGTGCGTCGCGTCCGCTCCATGCAGCACGAGCCGCAGTTCCTCCTCCACCGCGTGCTCACCGAGTGCCTGTTCGCGGAGTTCGCCGCGAACTCCTGCGTCATCGACATCGCGCGCGGCACGCCCATCGTCTATGCCTGCTTCATCGGATATGACGAGTACGCGCACCGGCGGGGACCCTACTCGCGCATGGCCCTGCTCAAGCTCTGGGAGCTGGACCGGATGCTCGGGCGCATCATCGCCGCCGTCAACGCGCTGCCGGAGCTCGGTTACGAGCTCTACCTCTTCAGCGATCATGGGCAAGCTGCGACGAAGCCCGCGGAGCTGGTTCTCGGTGAGTCCCTCGGAGAGCACCTCCTCGCCGACGGGCGCACCGCCGGATCGCCCACGGTCGCTTTCGGGGGCGCGGGTGGTGGCGAGGCGGCAGCAGTCGCGGCGCAAGCGCGCTGGTACCGCCGCGTCGCCTCGGTGCTGCCGGGAACGCTGGGAAAGGCCGCCCTGGCCTGGGCACGTCATGTGGCCAAAGCGCTCGACGGCGCGCAGCCGGATCGCGCCGAGGGGCCCCTCCTGGTGGTGCCTGCCGGGGACATCGCGCACGTGTACTCGACGGAAGTCCCGCACCCACTGCGTGAGTCGGAAATTCGCGTTCGTCACGCCGGGCTGCTCGAGCGCTGTGCGAAGTCACCAGCGATTGGGTTCACGCTGGTGCGCGGCGAAAAAGGCCCCCTGGCGCTGCGAGGCGACCGCCGGCTGGAGCTGGATCGGCCGCAGGACGCGCTGGAGATGGCGCACGGCGTGGGACATCCGCTCGCAGCCGTGTACGCTCGCGACCTCTTGCGCATGCGTAGCGCCGGCGACGTCATCCTGCTCGGCACCGCAGCGCCCTGTGGCGAGACCGTGGCCTACCCCTTCGAGTTCGGCTCGCACGGCGGCCTCGCCCCCGACCAGCTCGATACGTTCATGATCCACCCAGAGGAGCTGGGCGAGGGCGCGTTCGCGTCGGTGGTGCGCCCGCAGGATCTGCATCGCTTCTTCCTCGAGCGCAGCGGCCGGCCCTTTCGCGAGCTGCCGCGGGACGCGAGGGACGAAGCGCCGTGCGCCTCGTAACCTGGAACATCCATGGAGGCTTCGGCCGCGACGGTCGCCGCGACCTGGCCCGCATCGCGGCGCTCTTGCACGACATGAAGGCGGACGTGGCCGCGCTCCAGGAGGTGGGCGACGCGCATCACACCGCCCGCGAGACGGAGCTAGCCGATCAGGCCTCCTGGCTCGGGCGCAGGTTGGGATGGTTCGTCGCCTACGGACCAAACCTCGTGCTCCGGGGAGAGCCGTACGGGAACGCCATCCTCTCCCATTTCCCCATCGTGCACGCGCACAACTACGATCTTTCCGTGCCCAATCGGGAGCCGCGCGGGTGCCTGCGCGCGGATCTCGAGCTCCCTGGGCGGCAGCAGCTCCACCTCTTCGACCTCCATCTCGGCCTCTCCGGGGGCGAGCGTCGCCGCCAGGCGGCCATGCTGTTTTCCGCGGATCTGCTGCGCGACACCGCGCTCGCCGCGCCACTCGTGCTCTGTGGCGACTTCAACATGTGGTCGCCGCTTCCGGGCCCCATCCTCCGGCTGCTTCGCGGTGCCCTGCGCGACGCCGCCGTGCTCGCCGGCCGGCGGCGCGCCACCTATCCCTCCGCCCTTCCGTTCCTGCGGCTGGACCGGGCGTATGTCGACGCCGCGGTGGAGGTCACGGACTGCGGCGTCGTCAACGATCCGCGCACCCGGGCAGCGAGCGATCACCTGCCGCTCTGGGTCGATCTCGAGCCGAAACCCGTGACCGTCCCGGAGCGCCGCGCGGGGCTAGCCGTGGGCAAGGCCGGTGCCTAGGTTCGCGGCACGGAGGGATACCCCCATGGCAACCGAACCGCAGGGTCCGAACGGGCAGGGCACCGCCGCGAAGATCCTCAGCAATTTCAACCCGGAAGACGCGCAGCAGATGTTCGAGCAGGGGCGCGAGGCGGTCGACCAGGCGTTGAACACCGCCGCGGAATTCATCAAGGAGCGGCCCATGGTGTGCCTCGCCGGAGCGCTCGCCCTCGGGTACCTGCTGGGCAAGATCGCGTCGCGTTAAAGGAGAAGGCAGTGGCCATCGACATCGATTCCGAAGGACAGGGCGCGATGGATCATGGGCGTCGCATGGTGGAGGAAGCGCGCGCGTTTCGCGAGGCGATCGGGAACCAGGCGGAGAGCTTTACCCGCGCGATCGATCTGCGAGGCCGCGTCGAGCGCAATCCCCTCGGGATGATGCTGGCGGCGGCCGGCATCGGTTACGTGCTCGGCGGCGGCCTCTTCTCTCCGCTGACCGGCAAGGTGGTGCGCATCGGACTGCGGCTCGCGCTGATTCCGGTGATCAAGAGCCAGCTCGCGAACATCGCGGGCGGTCCCGCCCACGCGGCGGGCGAGGGAGCGGCTGGCCCGACGTTCTAGCCCCCTTTGGGCCGCCGAAGGCGACCCCGGAGGCTCGGTTCGAAACGTCCGGGCACGTCGCATCGTTCGTGCGCAGATTCCGACGGGGAAAGTACGTCAGCGTTCACGTGGTGAGCGGCCACGGGCGGCCGCCATTGGAGGCCATCATGGTCAAGGACATCCGGAAGCAGGGGCTGAAGGCCCTCAAGTACCTGCAGGACATCGACAAGGACGACGTGCTCGAGGCAATCGGCCTCGAGGAGCGGAGCAGCGCCTGGGCGAGCGCGCTCGGGACCATCGGCATCTTCCTGCTGGGTTGCCTCGTCGGCGCAGGCATCGGCCTCGCCTTCGCGCCCAAGAGCGGCGAAGAATTCCGCAACGAGCTCGGCGACCGGATGCGGCGCAAGGCAGACGAGCTGGGCGTCAACCAAGACGTGATGAGCCGTTCGCAGATGCCGGTCACGTAGGGAGAGTCCACTCCTGGAGGAGCTCTTCCCAGAGCTCCTCCACGCCGAAGTGCTCGCGGGCAGAGAAGCCGATTACCTTCGGCACCGCGAGCTCCCCGGCGACCCGATCCAGCTGCTGTCCGCGTCGGTTTCGCGAGAGCCGGTCGAGCTTGGTGGCCGCGACGACCACGGTGCGACCGAGGGTCTCGGCCCAGCGAACCATCTCGATGTCGCTGGCTTGCGCTCCGAGCTCGCCGTCGATCAGGACGACGAAGGCGCGGAGCGGCTCGCGCCGGGTCAGGTACTCCTCGATCATCGGGCGCCAGCTTTCGCGTTCCTCCCGGGGCCCGCTGGCGAACCCGTACCCCGGCAGATCGGCGAACACGACGTGCTGCTCCGTGCCGCGGCCGCCCGAGCGCGTCTTCTCCGCGACCCGCAGGTCGAAGAAGTTGATGAGCCGCGTCCGGCCTGGCGTCCGCGAGACCCGCGCCAGCGACTTGCGCGCGGCCAGCGCATTCAGCGCCGACGACTTGCCGACGTTGCTGCGCCCGCAGAAGGCGAATTCCGGGGGGCCGGCGGGCGGCCATCCCCGCGCATCCGCCGCGGACTTGACGAACTCTGCGGAGAGCACGATCACAGCGACAGGTCTTGCCGGAGCTGCGCGAACTCCCGCCCGAACGCCTCCGCATTCCGGTGAGACGCACCGCCGAGAGCCACCTTCCCGGCGGCCACCTGGACCCAGACCCGCTTGTGCGAGGTGTAGAAGGCGATGCCGATTCCCGCGAAGAGCAGGAAGCAGCCGGCGTAAACCACCGGCGTGGAAGGATCGCGCGCGATCTGCAACCCCGTCGCGTAGAGGGGCGCCAGCCGCTCGAACGAGAACGAGAAGCGGTCGGCGCGGTTCCGGGCATCGAACCCGGAATCCCGCGCGAACACCCAGAAGCTCGATCGCCTGCCGTCCTCCGTGCGCACCACCTGCACCGCCGGGCCGAGACCGGCAAAGTCCTGGCTGTACTCCACGAGCCGATACGTCAGCCCCTCCGCCGCTTCGATCACTTCGTCCGCCGAGACCATCATCTCGCGGGTCGTCCGGCTGGCGCGGTCGCGGAGACTGATCTTCGCTCGCTGGCCATCCTCGAGCTGGGCGTAGCTCGCCTGGTAGAAGGTGAGGCCGCCGTAACGCAGGGGGTGGTTGACCGTGATGGTGGCCCGCGCCAGCTCACGGCCGGGCTCGCGCGACCCGAGGTCCTCGAAGGCCACCAGATCGGATTCGAACGCCTTGGGCCGCCCGGGCTCGAACTCCTTCAGGCGGAAGTCGTTGCACTGCACGAGGAACGGCCGCCCCGTTCCGGCGTCCACCAGGCGGTGCTTGAATTCGGTGCCGTCCGGATTGCGCTGCACGAAGCCGGAGATGATCCCGCCGTTCTGCGGAACCTGCGCCGTGCCTTCGAAGGCGCTGAGACGGCCGAAGACGCCGCCGCCGAGGATCAGCAGCAGCGAGAGATGGACGACCCAGACGCCGAAGCGCGCATACCGCCCGCGCTCGGCGAAGACGAATCCGTCCTGCACCTGGACCCGGTACCGCCGCTTCCGCAACGTGTCCGCGACCGCGTCGGCGGAGAGCTCACTCGCAGCGGCGGGCACCTTGAACCGCAGCCCGACCACGTGGTCGAGCCGCCGCTCCGGGTAGCGCACGAGATACCAGATGCGGGGCAACCGCTCGAGTGAGCAGGCGACGAGGTTCAGCGCCAGCGAGAGGAGGAGGGCGGTGAACCACCAGGAGTGGAACAGGTCGTACAGCTCGAACCAGCGGTACCCGCGAAGCGTCCAGATGCGTCCGGCGAGCGCGTGCTCGATGTTCGCGAGCGAGTCGTTCTGGGGATTGACGAAGGTCCCCGCGATCATGGCGAGGAAGAGGAGCAAGAGGTTCGCGAGCGTCAGCCGCAGCGAGCAGAAGAACCGCCAGACCTTCTCGACGACGAAGTGGCTCTGCTCCTCGGTGAGAGGGGGGAGCTGGGCGACTTCGCTGACGGCGTTCGCCGCCGGGCCCGCCGGCACCAGCTCTGCTGCGGAGCTCACGGCCTTTCCTTGAGCCACGTGGACAGCTTCGGCTTGCGCGCGGCGCGGTCGGCGGTCCAGTGATCGATGCGCTGCATCGCCTCCCTGGCATCGAACGGGCGCAGCGAGGGCGACTGGGCTCCGTGGCAAACCACGCAGGTCTGCGGAGCGGGATCGACGAGGCCGAAGAGCCGGGAGAGCTCCTTGTCGCGCATTACCACCGCGGGCTGGTACCAGCGGCCGCCGCCATGGCAGGTCTCGCACGAGACGCCCTGCACGTCGGCCTGCCCGGCGCGCTGCTCGTCGCGGGAGTGGCACTGCAGGCAGAGCGGCTTCTGGCGCTGTTCCGGCGTGAGGGCCTGCGCCGCGCGCGCGTGCGGGCTCGCCGCCCAGATGCGGTAGGCCTCGGCGTGACACGTCCGGCAGGACGCGGGGCCCACCAGGTCGGAAGCGAGCGCAGCCTTGGCGACGAGGAGCAGAGGGACGAGGCGCTTCATGGAGGGGGCGCAGTGTACACTCGGCGGGTGCGGATCTGGGGATTAACCGGCAACATCGGCTCCGGCAAGAGCACGGTGGCGAGGATGCTCGCGGCGGGCGGGATCCCCGTGATCGACGCCGACCTCGTCGCGCGCGAGGTGGTGGAGCCCGGCAAGCCGGCGCTGCGCGACATCGCCGCGCGCTTTCCCGGAATGCTCCGCCGCGACGGCTCGCTCGATCGCAAGGCGCTCGCCGCGCTCGTCTTCGCGGACGCCGGCGAGCGGGCCGCGCTGAACGCCATCATCCACCCACGGATCGCCGAGGAGGTGGCCAACCGCATGGCGGCGCTCACCCAGGCGGGGGAGCGCGTAGCGGTGTACGAAGCGGCGCTGATCGTGGAGAACGGGCTGCAGCGGGACCTCGACGGGCTCATCCTCGTCACGGCTCCACCGGAAGCGCAGATCGAGCGCATGCTCCTGCGCGACGGCACGAGCGAGAGCGAGGCGCGCGCGCGGATCGCCTCGCAGCTTTCCGCCGAGGAGAAGGCGCGCCACGCCACGGTCGTCATCGACAACTCCGGATCCGAGGCCGATCTCTCCGCGCAGGTGCAACGACTGATCGCGCGGCTGCGGCAGGAGGCCTGATGGTCCTCGTCACCGGCTTTCCCAAGCTGCTCGCGCGCCGCGTGGCCGGCGCCCTGGCCTCGCGCGGTCCGGTGGTGCTCCTCGTACCGGAGGAGCACGCGGAGCCGGCGGCGGACTTCGCGGCCACCCTGCCGGACGCACGCGTGCTCACCGGTGACGTCGCTTCCATGCATCTCGGGCTTTCGACGGCCGAGTACCGCGACCTCTCCGCGGACTGCTCCGAGATCGTGCACGTCGCAGACTCGAGCAACGTGGGCGCGGACAAGCCGGCCCTGGAGCGGGAGAACGTCGAGGGCACCCGGACCGTGCTCGAGCTCGCGCAAGACTGCCGCGGGCTGCGCCGCTTCACGCACTTCTCCACCGTGTTCGTGAGCGGGGACCGGGTCGGGGTCATCGCCGAGGACGAGCTCTCCGCCGGGCAGTCGTTCCGCAGCTTCTACGAGCAGAGCAAATTCGAGGCCGAGCTGCTGGTGCGGCGGGCGATGGGCCAGCTCCCCTGCACCGTGCTGCGCCCGGCGTTCATCGTCGGCGATTCGCGGACCGGGGAAATCGATCGCTTCGACGGCCCCTACATCGTCGCCGGCCTGCTGCTCTCCACCCGGCTGCAGGTGCCGCTGCCCCTGCCCGGCGACGGAGTGGCGCCGCTGAACGTGGTTCCCATCGACTTCGTCGCCGCCGCCGCGGCCGCCATCCACCACGATCCCCGCGCAGTGGGCCGCACGTTCCAGATCGTCGATCCGAATCCCTCCAGCTCCCGCCGCGTCTACGAGCGGGTGGCCGAACGCGAAGGCAAGAAGCTGCCGAGGCTCTCGCTCGGATACAAGCTCACCGACACGCTGCTGAAGCTGCCCGGCCTGGAGCGGCTGACCCGCGAGCAGCGCATGGCCTTTGCGACCGTCAACCACCTCAGCTTCTACTCGAGCCGGAACACGCTGGAGATCCTCGACGGAACCGGGATCTCCTGCCCGCCGATCGAAGGTTACCTGGACAAGCTGATCGAATACGCGCAGAAGGCGCGCAACAAGGGGACCTGATCATGTTTTTCGCCATCCTGTTGCTCTCCGCGGCCGACGTCTTCACCGCCACCCTCGCCGACGCTTCGGCGAAGACGCCGGAGATTTCCACGCAGGAGCTGCGGGAGATCCTCGCCAGCAAGAGCGCCACCGTCCTCGACTCGCGACCGCGGGCGGAGTACGCGGTCAGTCACATTCCCGGCGCCTTGAACGTCGCCGCCAAGCCCGGAATGGCGGCGTCCGCATACGTCTCCGACGTGGCGGAAGTGGGCCGGCTGCTGCAGGACCGCAAGCAAACGCCCCTGGTCCTCTATTGCAACGGCCCGTTCTGCGGGAAGAGCAAGCGCCTGAGCGAGGAGCTCGCGGCAGCGGGATACACGAGCGTCCGCCGTTACCAGCTCGGTATCCCCGTCTGGCGCGCGCTGGGCGGCGTCACGCAGATCGAGGCGGATGCCATCGAGCGGGTGATGCGCGAGGACCGCACGGCCGTATTCATCGACGTCCGCTCCGCCGACGAGTTCGCCCGCGGATCCGTCCAGGGAGCGAGGAACATTCCCCGCGCGCTGGTGCTGCAGGGCAAGGACGTGGGCGAGCTGAAGAAGGCCAAGGACGACAACCGCCTGCCCAACACCGACCACAATACCCGCATCGTCGTCTTCGGCTCTTCGGGCGACGACGCCCGCTTCGTCGGGGAACAGATCGCTCGCGAGGCGTTCCACAACGTCGCGTACTTCGCCGGAACGCTCCGCGACCTGCAGGAGGCGCGATGACCAACCAGGACCTCGTGCAGCGCGCCCAGTCCGTGCTCTTCCAGAACTACCGGACGCAGCCCATCGCCCTGGTTCGTGGCGAGGGGTGCTGGGTGTTCGACGCGGACGGCAAGCGGTATCTCGATTTCATCGGCGGCATCGCCACCGTCAGCGTCGGACACGCCAATCCCCGCGTACGCGAGGCGTTGATGGAGCAGGCGAAGCTCCTCTGGCACGCGTCGAATCTGTACGTGACCGAGCCGCAGATCCGGCTGGCGGAGAAGCTGACCGCGCAGACCAAGACGCTGAAGCGCGCCTTCTTCTGCAACAGCGGCACAGAGGCGAACGAGGCGATGATCAAGCTGGCCCGCCACTTCCATGTGGTGAACGGACATCCGGAGCGGATCGAGATCCTGTGCTTCCACAACTCCTTCCACGGTCGTACGCTCGGATCTCTCGCCGCCACCGGCCAGCACAAGTACCAGCAGGGGTTCGGGCCCCTGCCCGAGGGCTTCCGCTTCCTCGAGTACGGGAACGTCGCCGAGCTCGAGGCCGCCATCTCGGAGAAGACGTGCGCCGTCATGCTCGAGGCCATCCAGGGCGAGGCGGGAGTGCTGCCGCCGCCGCGGGGGTATCTCGGCAAGGTGCGCGAGCTGTGCACGAAGCACGGCGCCCTGATGATCCTCGACGAAGTGCAGACCGGGATGGGACGCACCGGCGCGTACTTCGCCCATCAGCACGAGCGCGTCGAGCCGGATGCGATGACCCTCGCCAAGGGCATCGCCGGGGGAGTCCCCCTCGGCGCGCTGCTCGCCCGCGAGGATGTGGCGAAGGTCTTCACGCCGGGCACGCACGCCAGCACCTTCGGCGGCAATCCCCTCGCCACCGCCGCGGCCAGCGCGGTGATGGATCTGCTCGCGGAAGGTCTCCTCGAGCGGGTGCAGCGCGCCGGCGAGCGACTGTCGCGCAGGCTTGGGGCCATCGGCGGGCGTACCAGCGGGGAGCGCGGCGCGGGTCTACTGCGCGCGCTTCTCCTCGGAGAAGATCTGGCGCCGAAGGTGGTCGCGAAAGCGCGCGAGCTCGGGCTGCTCGTGAACGCTGTGGGGGATCGGGTGGTGCGCCTCGCACCTCCGCTCACAGTGTCCGACGAGGAGATCGACCGTGCGTCAGAGTTGCTCGCAGAGGCTGTCGTCAAGGCGTAGCAAACCTTTTGTGGCGATTGCACGCTGGGATATCTTGCCGATACGCGGGGGCTGGAACGCTCGCGCGCAGGGGGAACCGTTTTGGGTGCGGCGGAAACGAGCCCCGGAGGGATCATCGAGCTTCCGGCCGACATGCAGAACGAGCTGCAGCAGCTGGAGGCGCGCGGGGATCGGCTGACGCACTACGAGCTGCTTGGCGTCGGTGCCGACGCCGACGGTGGTACGGTCCGCCGCGCGTACCTCGAGAAGTCGAAGCGCTTCCACCCCGACGCCTGGTACCGCAAGGAGACCGGCAAGTTCGGGCCACTCCTCTCGAAATGGTTCCAGCGTCTCTCGGCCGCTTACCAGGTGCTGTCCGACGAGGAGATGCGCGCGGGATACGACCGCGACCATCGGGCGGAGCTTTCGCAGACCGACCGCGTGGCGGTGGAGCGCCGGGAGCTCTCCGTCGCCGAAGAGGAACGCCGCGCACGCGAGCGCCGCGAGCGCCTGCTGCGGACCAAGGGATTCGCCCGCATCGGCGCGGCGCGCAAGCTCTACGAGGAGGCGCTGGAGTCAGTGCTCAACGGCGAGCGCACGCAGGCCATCTTCGCTCTCAAGGCCGCGCGCGAGCTCGATCCGAAGCGGCACGAGATCTCCGCCAAGCTGGTCGAGCTGGAGCGGGAGCAGGCCAAAGCCCGGGCCAATTCGGCGCTCGCGTCCGCCAAGGAACGCGAAGAGAAGCGCCGTTTCCCCGAGGCGATCGCCGCCTATTCGGCCGCCTTCCAGAACGATCCCGCGAGCTTCGCTGCCGCCGTGGGCGCTGCCCGCTGCGCGATGGAAACGGGCGACGCCCGGGCCGCCACCATCTGGGCGTCCCGCGCGGTGGAGTTGAATCCCGACGACGGCAGCGCCCGCTGGCTGCTCTCGCGGCTGTTCGTGTCGGCGGGCATGAAGGCGCGAGCGCGGACCGAGCTGGCCGCGCTTCTCAACAAGAACCCCGATCACAAGGAGGCCAAGGCGCTCCTCCGGACGCTGTAGGATCACTTTGGGCGAGCTGGTCATCGGCATCGATCTCGGCACCACCAACTCCGTCTGCGCCACGGTGCAGGGCGGCACTCCGACCGTCATTTCCAACCGCAGCGGCTACCGGCTCACCCCCTCCGTGGTGGCGCTGGCGCGCAACGGGAAACGGCTCGTCGGATCGCTTGCCCGACGCCAGGCGGTCACCAACGCCGAACGCACGGTGGTCGCAGTGAAGCGGCTGATGGGCCGCCGCTGGTCCGCGAAAATGACGCAGGAAGCCATCCAGCGCATGCCCTACTCGGTGGTGGCGGGCCCGCACGACGACGTGCGCATCACGCTCGGCGAGCAGCAGTACTCGCCGCCGGAGATCTCCGCGATGGTCCTCACCGAGTTGCGCCTCGACGCCGAGGCGTTCTTCAACGCGCCGGTGAGCAAGGCGGTCATCACCTGCCCTGCCTACTTCAACGACTCGCAGCGCAACGCCACCAAGGACGCCGGGCGCATCGCCGGCCTGGAAGTGATCCGGATCATCAACGAGCCCACCTCCGCGGCGCTCGCCTACGGATTCGGGAAGGCGCAGGCGGAGCGGCAGGTCGCGGTCTTCGATCTGGGCGGCGGCACGTTCGACTTCAGCGTGCTGCACATGTTCAAGGGCGTGTTCGAAGTCGAGGCGACCGGCGGCGACTCGCTGCTCGGCGGCGAGGACTTCGACAACCGGATCATCGACTTCCTCGCCGAGCCGTTTGCCCAGAAGCACGGCATCGATCTGCGCAAGGACAAGATGGCGCTGCAGCGCCTGCGCGACGCGGCGGAGAAGGCGAAGTGCGAGCTCAGCTCGCTCAAGCAGGTGGAGATCAACCTGCCCTTCATCTCCGCCACGCAGCAGTCCGGACCGCTGCACCTGCAGGCTACGCTCTCCCGCGACCAGCTGGAGGAGATGACGGCCGGGCTGGTGCAGCGCTGCATGAAGGTCTGCGAGCAGGTGCTCGGGGAAGCCAAGGTGCACGCCGGCCAGCTCGGCGACGTGCTGCTGGTGGGCGGGCAGACGCGGATGCCGAAGATCCAGGAAGAAGTGAAGCGCCTCTTCGGCAGGGATCCCGCGAAGAACGTCAACCCGGACGAGGCGGTCGCCCTCGGCGCGGCCATCCAGGGAGCGATGCTGCTGCACGACGAGCAGGAGATGCTGCTCCTGGACGTGACGCCGCACAGCCTGGGCATCGCCATCGCCGGCGGCTTCTTCCAGAAGATCATCTCCAAGAACACCACGGTGCCGACCAGCGCGCACCACGTCTTCACCACCGTGAAAGACGATCAGACCTCCGCGAAGATCACCGTGTTGCAGGGCGAGAACGAAGCGGCGATCGACAACGAGCTGCTCGGCGAGTTCATGCTCACCGGCCTGCGGGCTGCGAAGCGAGGAGCGGTCGACATCGACGTCATCTTCGACATCAGCGCGGACGGCATCGTCTCGGTTTCCGCCATCGACATGCAGACGGGGACGCGCCAGAGCATCACCGTCACCGCTTCTTCGGGCCTGACCGAGGACGAGATCCGGAAGGCGACCCAGTCCAACGAGGACTGGATGCTTGCCCAGAAGGAGGACCCCGAGTTCCAGGACCACAAGACGCGGGCGGAGGAGCTGTTCCGCGAGTTCGAGGCGCTCTGGCCCCGCCTCACGCGGGCGGCCCAGAACGGCCTCGGTCAGGAGCCTCTGCAGCGCGCACAGGCGGCGCTCTCCGTGGCGCGCCTGCAGCTTGCGCAGCGCGAGAGCGAGGCACTGGCGGGTTCTCTGGACCGCCTCGAGCGCATGCTGGAAGCGCTCAAGGGCGCGCTCGCGCGCAGCACTGGAGGTCGCTAGATGGCCCTCCAGGGCGGCGGCGGCCGCTTTTCAGCCCTGCTTCTCGAGGGTCTCGATCATTACCGCAAGGGCAAGATGCTCGACGCGGTGCGCGCCTGGGAAGAGGCTTACCTGCTCGAGCCGACCAATCTGCGCGCGCGCGAGTTCCTGCGTTCGGCGCTGGAGCGCATCCATGCGGTCATGGCCCCGGGTGGGCGCGCAACAGCTCCGAACGGGTCTGCTCCGCACCCGTGGCTCCCGTCCCAGCCGGCGGCCGCGGCACCCGCTACGCCCGCCGCTGCACCAGCTCCGCGGCAGGCCGCGAAGCCTGCGCCGGATCCGAAGGCAAAGAAAGCGAAGCCCGGAGCGACGCCCGGACAGCGTCCGCCTCCCGCCGCGAATCCGCCCACGCGTCCGCAGAGCCCATGGGACGACGGACCGTCACTCGCCATCCCGCAGCCGGAGACCGGCGACAGCGGCGGCGGAGCCTGGTCCATCCATGCGGAGACGCTTCCGAGCGCCGCTGTGTCCGACGACGAGACCGACGTCTGGATGCGCGGCGCGCGCGAGCTGGTCGCGCTCAACGACTTCTCCGGCGCGCTGGAGCTCCTGAACAAGGTGCTGGACCGAAAGCCCAACGACAAGGATGCACTCCAGCTCTACGATGTCTGTGAGCAGAACCTGACGCTGATGTACGAGAGCAAGATCGGCGCGATGGATGCGCGGCCCCGCACCGCCATTCCGCCGGACGAGATCATCTGGCTGAACCTCGATCCGCGCGCCGGATTCGTGCTGGCCCAGATCGACGGCGAGGTCTCCTTCGAGGACCTCTACGCGATCTGCGGCCTCAAGCGGCTGGACACCGCGCGCATCCTCTGCGAGCTGCTCGAGCAGGGGGTCGTGCAGGTCGAGGGCCGCGATCAGGCGGTCGCCAAGCGCGCAATGCCGCGCCGCTAGCTCAACCAGGATGTTCGACCGCAGATCACACGACCCAACAAGCCCGGCGACTACGTCTTCAGCTTCGTCACGCTGGGCGTGCGGCTCTCTCTCTGACCCACGCCACCGCCATGCGGGGACGCTCCGTTGGTCTCAGAGGATGTATCGCGAAAGGTCTTCGTCCTTGAGGACGCGGTCGAGCTTGTCGCGGACGTAGGACGCGTCGACGCGGACCGATTTCCCGGCGAAGTCCGGCGCGGCAAACGAGACGTCCTCGAGGACCTTCTCCAGCACGGTGTGGAGCCGGCGGGCGCCGATGTTCTGCGTCCGCGTGTTCATGTCCTGGGCGACGCGGGCCAGCTCCTCGATGCCGCTCGCGTCGAAGACCAGCTCGACTCCTTCCGCGCCGAGCAGCGCCGTGTACTGTCGCGTGAGCGCGTTGCGCGGCTCCGCCAGGATGCGCACCAGGTCCGCCTGCGAGAGCGCCTCCAGCTCGACGCGGATGGGAAAGCGCCCCTGCAGCTCCGGCAACAGATCGCTCACCTTCGCCAGGTGGAAGGCGCCGGCGGCAATGAACAGCACGTGGTCGGTCTTGACCGGGCCGTATTTCGTGTTCACCGTGCTCCCTTCGACGATGGGCAGCAGATCGCGCTGGACGCCGCCCCGGGAGACGTCGGGCCCGTGCGCCTGCCCCGAGGGCAGCGCCACCTTGTCGATCTCGTCGATGAACACGATCCCGTTCGACTGCACCCGTTCCAGCGCCTCGCGCGCCAGGCTGTCCTTGTCGACGAGCTTCTCCCCCTCGTCCTGCGCGAGCACGCGCCGCGCCTCGGGGACGGAGAGCTTTCGCTTCTTGCTCTTCTTTCCGAAGGGAAGGTTTCCCAGCATCTCCTGGAGATTGAGGCCCATCTCCTCCATCCCCTGCGAGCCGAAGATCTGCATGGTGGGAGCGGCGCGCTCCTGCACGTCCACTTCCACGGAGCGGTCGTCCAGGCCGCCGGCGCGGAGCATCCCGCGCAGCTTCTCGCGGGTGGAGTCGCGCGACCCCGGCAGGAGCAGATCAAGCAGCCTCTCCTCGGCCATCTCCTCCGCCCGCGGCTGGACCTCGCGCTGCCGCTCCTCGCGCACGAGCGCGACGCCGGCCTCGACGAGGTCGCGGATCATCGAGTCGACGTCTTTTCCGACGTAGCCGACCTCGGTGAACTTCGACGCCTCCACCTTGACGAAAGGCGCGCCCGCGAGCCGCGCCAGCCGGCGCGCGATCTCCGTCTTGCCCACGCCCGTCGGGCCCACCAGGATGATGTTCTTCGGCATCACCTCGTCGCGCAGCTCGGGGGTAAGCCGGAACCGCCGCCACCGGTTGCGCAGCGCGATGGCCACGGCGCGCTTCGCGGCGTCCTGCCCGACGATGTAGCGGTCCAGCTCCGCGACGATCTCGCGCGGCGTCAGATCTTTTCCGGCGGTCATGAGATCACAGTTCCTCGATGGAGATCTGATCGTTGGTGTAGATGCAGATGCGCCCGGCGATGCGCAGCGACTCCTCGACGACCTGGCGCGCGCCGAGCTGCGAATGAGCCAGGAGCGCCACGGCGGCCGCTTGCGCGAAAGGACCGCCGCTGCCGATGGCGGCGACGCCGTCGTCGGGCTCCACCACGTCTCCGGTGCCCGACAGGATCAGGGTGCGCTCCTTGTCGGCGACCACCAGCAGCGCCTCGAGCCGCCGCAGGAACCGATCGGTGCGCCAGTCCTTGGCGAGCTCGACCGCTGCCCGCGCGAGGTTCTTGTTGAAATCCTTCAGCTTTCCCTCGAAGCGGTCGAACAGGGTGAAGGCGTCGGCTGTGGCGCCTGCGAAGCCCGCCAGCACCGACCCGTCGCCGAGCCGCCGCAGCTTCCTCGCGCCGTGCTTCATCACCGTCTTGTCGAGCGTGACCTGCCCGTCCGCGCCGAGGGCAACCTTCCCGTCCTTGCGCACGCAAACGACCGTCGTCGACCGGATCTTCATCGCGCGCCGATGGTAACGCTGCGCCCCGATGCGTGCGATGGTACCTTGACCGGCAATGTCCGGCTCCGACGCGATCATCCTTTTCGGCGGGACCAGCAACGAGCGCCGCGTTTCCGTGGCCTCCGCGCAACATGTCGCCGCGGTGCTCGGCGAGGCGGAGGCCTGGTTCCTCGCTCCGAGCGGAGCGGTGCATCGGGTGACCCGCGAAGAATTGGCCGCCTTCGAGCGCCCTTTCGAGCGCGACTTCAAACCGGCGGCGCCGGCAGCGTTCACTTCGGTCGTGGCCGCGCTCGAGAGTCAGCCGTCGCGCGTGTTTCTCCTCGCCCTGCACGGGGGCGAAGGCGAAGACGGCACCATCCAGCGCATGCTCGAGGCGCGCCGGATCGCTTTCACCGGTCCCGGGGCGGACGCGTCGGCGCGGGCCTTCGACAAGGAGGTGGCGAAGCAGGTGGCCAGCGGCGCCGGAGTGCGCATCGCCCGTTCGGTGCATCTCTCGAAGGATCCCAAGGTCCTGCGCAACGAGCTCGGGGAGATGCTCGCGATCTACCGGCGCATCGTGGTCAAGCCGGTGGCCGGAGGCAGCAGCGTCGGCCTGTACCATGTGGCATCCGCGGAGGAAGCGGAGCGGGCCGCGCGGGGGATCGACGAGTCGGGGGAAGCCTGTCTCGCCGAGGAATTCGTCAGCGGCACCGAGCTGACCGTGGGGATCGTCGACGGGCCGTCCGGACCGCGTGCGTTGCCGGCGAGCGAGGTGCGCCTCGAGGAAGGACGTGCGTTCGATTACGAGGGGAAATATCTGGGCAAGGGCACTCGAGAGATCACGCCTGCGGAAGTTCCTGCCGCGGTATCCCGGGCGGCGCAGGACCTGGCGGTCGCCGCGCACCAGGCGCTCGGGTGCGAGGGGTACTCGAGAACGGACGCGATCGTTTCCGCCAAAGGACCCGTGTTCCTCGAGCTCAACACGCTGCCGGGCCTCACCCGCGCGTCGTTCCTGCCGCAGCAGCTCGCCGCCGAGGGGACCTCGATGCTCTCGTTCCTCGAAGGCCAGCTCGCCATCGCCCGCAGACGCCGGGACCGGTAAGCCCTACTTCTTGTGCGCTCTCGGGTGGGCGTCTTCGTATGCCTGCAGCAGCCGCTCGGCGGAGACGTGCGTGTATCGTTGTGTCGTCGACAGCGACGCGTGGCCGAGCAGCTCCTGGATTCCCCGCAAGTCCGCGCCCATGTCGAGCAAGTGGGTGGCGAAGCTGTGGCGGAGCGCATGCGGGTGCACGTGCCGGCGCGCTCCGGCGATCAGCGCATACTTTGCCAGATGCCGGGCGACGCTGCGCACCGTCAGCCGCGTCCCGCGGCGGTTGAGGAACAGCGCCGTTCCCGACGGCCGCAGCTCCGCGCGCCGCGCGAGGTACGCGTCGAGCGCGCCGCGCGCCTTGCGCAAGAGTGGAACGATGCGCTCCCTTCCGCCCTTCCCGCGCACGCGCAGCGAATCCTGCGTGACGTCATCGAGATTCAGGCCTACGAGCTCCGAGACGCGCAGGCCCGCGCCGTAGAGCAGCTCGAGCGCCGCCCGATCGCGCAGGCCAGCTGCGCTTCGCGAGGAGGGTGCGGCGACGATGGCGAAGCAGTCGTCGACGGAGACGACATTGGGCAGCGAGACACGCCGCTTCGGGAACGCCAGCCGGCGCGCCGGGCTGTCTGCGATGTGACCCATGCGCACGCGGTGCTCGTAGAACGCCCGCAGGCTCGACTGCTTGCGCGCAAGCGTGGCCGGTGTGTTGGCGGAGTAGCGGGAGGCGAGGAATGCCCGCAGGTCGTCGCGCGTCGCCGCATCGAGCGAAATCCCGCGCTCGTCGAGGAAGGCCGCAAGCTGCCGCAGATCGGAGACGTACGCCCGCTCGGTGTGGGCAGAGGCGCGCTCCACCCGCGCCAGGTGGGCCGCGAAGGCGTCGATCTCCGGATTCATGCCGGGCATCCTGCCGGCGTCAGGGAACGTCCGCCAGAAACACGCCGGACCGTCCGGCGGCGACGATGGCGTAGACGACATGCTTGCCTGCATCGTCCGCGAAGCGCGAGGTCGGATCGACCTCCTCCGCCAGCGGCTTGAGCCGGTCCATCGGCGACCCGGCGGCGGAAATCACCGCCACGTCGACGGCGCGAGGCGCGCCGCGGTGCGGCTGCTGCACCAGGATGCGCATGCCGTCGCGCGAGAGATCGAATCCCGCCACGTTGGCGGCGAGGAGCTCCGGCGCGCCGCCGGAAAACGGCGCGCGCAGCAGCGAGCAGCTCCTCGAGCCGCCCGCGCAGCGCGCCTTGTAATAGAGGGTTGCGCCGTCGGGCGAGAGCGCCCAGCCGTAGACTCCTTCGTCGAGCCGGTGCGGCTCGCCGCGCGGCGCGGCCAGGTCGATGCCCCACAGCTCGAGCTTGAAGTCGCCCTTCTGCGGCGCCTGGACGACATACAGCAGGCGGCGGCCGAACACGGAGAAGCTTTGCACCTTCGCGGCGATCTCCCGGGCGGCACCGCCAGGGCCAATCGCCGTCAGCGTCCCCGCTCGCGCCCGGAGATCGTACCGGGCAAGGCAGAGCAGATCGCCGCCCGCTCCCCAGCGCCAGTCGATCACCCGCGTCGCGGCGAGGCGCGGCAAGCCGCCCGATCTCGGCATCCGGTAGAGATCGCCGGCCGCCTCGCCGGGCTGCTTCTCCGTCGAGAACAGCGCCAGCTCCCTGCCGTCCGGCGAGAACGCAAACGCGGTTGCGGTGGCAATTGGCCTGCCGTCGACGAGGAGCGGCCGGTCTCCACCCTTGGGCGGCGGGGGCCCGAGAGCAGCGAGCGCGCCATCGGAAGCGAAAGCGAAATCAGAGGTGGCGACCGCGATCTTCTGCGCCGTCCCCGAGAGCGGATCGATGGTCCAGAGCGTCCCGCCCGATGCCGCGGACGTACGCGCCGCCACGCGCCTGCCGTCCGGGGACCAGGAGATCGCCTGCAGCGCGGAGAGCGCGACCGTCTTCCCGCCGATGCCCAGGACGTCCCTGCCCGCAAATGCGAGCTCTCCGTGCGGCGACCAGGCAAACGCGCGCGCCGCGTGCGCCACGAGGCGCGGCGCGACTCCCGGCGCCGCCGTCCACAGCTCGCCCTCCCCGTCGCGAAATCGCCAGCGGGCAAGGAAGGCCAGCTCGCCTCCCCGGGGCGAGAACGCATAGGCCCCGTCCTGCGCCGAGACACCGGAGCCGACCTTGGCATCGTCGAGCCAGAGATCTCCCGCGAGCAGATCGTCGGGAACGCCGCGGTCGTCTGGATGGGTGGCGTCGAGCAGGAACGCCACTGCGCCGTCGCGGGCAATCAATCCGCGCGCGACGCCGGACGCGAGCTTGCGCCCTGGAGGCGCCTGCGTGCAGGCGATGCACAGCGCGACTACGGCCGCAGTTCGGTCGAAGCGCATGGTGCCGGTTCGGGGCGCAGCGCAATATCCTGCTCTGCCGCCCAAGTCGCGAGATCGCGCCGCGCCCGTGCGACCATGCGCGGCTTGCGCTCGTGCTTGCGATGCGGATCCGGCAGCGGCGGAAAGAGCGCGAAGACGACGTTGGTCGGTTGGTACTCGTAATCGTCGGGATGGGCCTCGCCGGTCACGTGCCGCAGGAGCGCCCCGATGGCGGTGGTGCCCGGCGGCGGCGAGAGCTCCGTTCCGCGAAGGCGGGCGAGGATGCGGCGGGCGGCGACGTGCCCGGATGCGGCGCTCTCCACGTAACCCTCGACGCCGGTGATCTGGCCGGCACAGTAGACGTGCCGCAGGGCCTTCAGCGAACCGTCTGCGGCAATCGCGCTGGGAGCGTTCAGGAAGGTGTTGCGATGAACCTGGCCGAGACGGATCCACTCCGCATTGCGCAGCCCGGGAACGAAGCTTGCGAAGATGCGCTTCTGCTCCGGCCAGGTGAGCCGCGTCTGGAACCCCACCAGGTTCCAGGCGGTCCCCGCCTTGTCTTCACGCCGCAGCTGCACCACGGCGTGCGGCCGCTTTCCGGTATGTGGATCGGTCAGCCCCACGGGCTTCATCGGACCGAAGGCAAGGGTGTCGCGGCCGCGCTCGGCCATCACCTCGATGGGAAGGCACCCTTCGAAATACCGCGCTTCCTCGAACGCATGTGGCGCGACCTTCTGCCCGCGCAGCAGCTCGTCGACGAAACGCTCGTACTCGTCGCGCGCCAGAGGAAGATTCAGGTAATCGGCGCCTTCGCCCTTCCCGTACCGCGACTGGGCGAAGGCGATGGAGCGGTCCACCGAGTCGCCGGCCACGATCGGAGCGATGGCGTCGTAGAACGCGAGCTGCGAAGCGCCAACCGCCTGTGCGAGGGAACGCGCGAGCTCCTCTCCGGTAAGCGGGCCCGTGGCGACGATGCAAAGATCCGGCGCCGGGGGAAGCTCGCGAACTTCGCCGGAAGCGACGCGGAGGCGCGGATGCTCGCGCACTCGCGCCGTCAGGCCTGAGCTGAACTTCACGCGGTCGACCGCGAGCGCGTCGCCGGCCGGGACCCGGGCGCGGTCTGCCTGTGCGAGCACCGGCGACCCCAGGCGGCGTAGCTCCTCATGGAGCAGCCCGATGGCGTTGTGCGGATTGTCGGACCGCATCGAATTGGAACAGACGAGCTCCGCCAGCCCGTCCTCTTTGTGGGCGGGCGAGCGCCGCTGCGGCTTCTGCTCGTGGAGAACGACGTCGATTCCGGCATCCGCGAGCAGGAGCGCCGCCTCCGTCCCCGCCAGACCGCCGCCGATGATGTGGACGTCGCGCTGCATCCGCGGGCGTTGCTATACGGCAACGTCAGCGCTGGCAAGCTCGGAAACGCCCCGCAGTCCGGCCGGGTCACGCCCACGACCCGTCGACCGAGCCCACCGTCACCGCGGGGATCGAATCCCCACCGCGAGCACCGGCGCGGCTGCGGAACGCACATCAAGCTAAGGCGGGGCGCGCCAGCCGCAACAGACTAGCTGGCGGGCGTTCAGGGGAACAGCATCGCCGGATGAGACCCGACCAGGGGCCGCGCTCGTCGTCAGGAAGCCTGTGCCTGGACGGATGGGTCCGTCCCCGGCTCGGGGACTTCGCGCCGGTACCCGCATTGCTTGTCGGGACAGGCGATGAACGCGCCGTCGCGCTTCGTGTACTTCTGCAGCAGGTACGGCTTCCCGCACTGCGGGCACGGCCCTGGAATCGGCCGGTCCCACGCCGCGAACTTGCAGTTCGGGTAGTTCACGCAGCCGAAGAAGCTCTTTCCGAAGCGCGATTTGCGCTCGGCGAGGCCGCCGCCGCAGTCGGGGCAGACCACGCCCTTCAGGGTGATCGGCCTGGTCGTCTTGCACGTGGGATAGTCCGAGCACGCGAGGAACCGGCCGAACCGACCGCGCTTGTTCACCATCGGCTTGCCGCACGTGGGGCAGGTCTCCTCGGTGGGCAGATCCTCGACTACCCGGATCGTGCCGTTTTCCTCGACGAAGTCCTTGGTGTTCTTGCAGTCGGGATACCCGGAGCAGGCCAGAAAGCGCCCCATGCGGCCCCACTTGATCACCATCGGGCTACCGCACTTCTCGCAGACCAGGTCGGTGGGCTTCTCCTCGCGCTTCACGTCGCGCATCTGCGCTTCCGCCGCCGCGAGGCTCTTCTTGAAGGGCTCGTAGAATTCGCCCAGCACCGACTGCCAGTCGATCTTGCCTTCCTCGACCTCGTCGAGCTCCTCCTCCATCCGCGCAGTGAACTGCACGTCCATCACCCGCGGGAAGGCGCCGAGCAGAAGCTCGGTGACGATCTTCCCCAGATCGGTGGGGAAGAACCGGCCCTCCTTCTTCTCTACGTACTCCTTGTCCTGGATGGTCGAGAGAATGGCGGCGTACGTCGACGGCCGGCCGATTCCCTTCTCCTCCAGCTCCTTGACCAGCGACGCCTCGGTGAAGCGTG
>Ga0209474_10000127_pt1 | contig 90117 bp, 81 predicted proteins | sample GraSoiAngelo_145_FD_185902 | JGI IMG/M metagenome (GOLD analysis project Ga0209474, IMG submission 185902) | Grasslands soil microbial communities from the Angelo Coastal Reserve, California, USA - 14_1009_05_20cm (SPAdes) (version 2) | ecosystem: Environmental > Terrestrial > Soil > Grasslands...
CCCCGCCGCGGCCCGGCTTGACCCGCCCCCGAGCCGGCCCGTAGGAACCGGCCGGCGTGCTCGACCGTCTCTTCCAGCTGCGGGCCCGCGGGACGACCACTCGCACGGAGATCCTGGGCGGTGTCACGACCTTCGTCACACTCTCCTACGTCGTGTTCGTGCAGCCCGCCGTCCTGGCGACGACCGGCATGGAGCCGGGCGCCGTCCTCGTCGCCACCTGTCTCGCCTCCGCGTTCGCGACGCTCCTGATGGGACTCTGGGCGCGCTACCCGATCGCGGTGGCGCCGGCCATGGGCCACAACTTCTACTTCGCCTTCACGGTGGGCGGCCCGGTGGCGGCCGGCGGCCTCGGCTACGGCTGGCAGGTCGCGCTCGGCGCCAACTGCCTGGCAGGCGTCGCCTTCCTCGTCCTCTCGCTCGTGGGCCTGCGCGAGCGGCTGATCGACGCCATCCCGGACTCGCTGAAGCACGCGATCGCCGCCGGGATCGGCCTGCTGATCGCACTCGTCGGCTTCGAGTGGGCCGGGATCGTCCGCCCCGTCCCCGGGACGATCATCGGCCTCGGTCGCCTCGCCGCACCCCCGACCCTCGTCGCGATCGGCGGGACGCTCCTCACCGCGGCGCTGCTCGCGCGCCGTGCCCCCGGCGCGATCGTGATCGGCACCCTCGCGACCGGGCTCGCGGCGGGCCTTGCGGGCTTCGTCCGCTTCCACGGCATCCTCGCCCCGCCGCCGTCGCTCGCGCCCACCTTCGCGTGCCTCGACCTCGGCGCGGCACTGTGGCCCGACCTCGTGCACGTCGTCTTCGTCCTCTTCTTCCTCGGCCTCTTCGACACCGTCGGGACGCTCGTCGGCGTCGCCGAGCAGGCGGGCTTCCTCGTCGAGAGCGCCGCAGGAGTGCAGGCGGGGGCCCGCACCGGGCTCGCGAGCGTGGTGACGGCGGGGCTCTTCCTCGTCGCCCTCTTCTGCGCACCGCTCGCGCGCATGGCCGGCCAAGGCGTCCCCGTGGGCGACGCCACGCTCCATCCGATCGTCGCCCCGGCCCTCATCATGGTGGGGAGCTTCATGATGCGCAGCGTGGCGCGGATCGACCTCGCCGACCCGCCGGCCGCCGTCGCGTCGTTCCTGACGCTCGTGACGATGCCGTTCGCGTTCTCGATCACGGAGGGCATCGCCTTCGGCTTCATCGCCTACGCCGCGCTCATGCTCGCAGCCGGCCGCGGGCGGGAAGTGCACCCCCTGCTCTACCTGTTCGCGGCGCTCTTCGCGATCCGCTACGCCTATCTCACATGATCACGAGGACCTTCTTCGGCCTGCTCCTCGTCGGCTTCCCGGTCGTGCTGGCGATCAAGATCGCTGCCCAGCGCCGCGCCCTCGGCCGGAGCCCGGTGGTGCTGGGCCGTGCCGGGCGGGGCACGCTCGAACGCTGGTTCGAGCGGCTCGCGCCCTTCGGCCTCCTCTTCTGGCCGGCGGTGTGGCTCTGGATCGCGCTCGGACTGGCACCGCTCCGCTCGGTACCGCTGCGCCATGTCGGCCTCGCGCTCCTCGCCGCCGGCGCCGCGCTGAGCGCCGGCTCGGTCTTTCTCATGGGACGGGCATGGCGCATCGGCATCGACCCGGAGCAGCGGACGGAACTCGCCGACCGGGGCCCGTATCGCTGGATCCGCCACCCGATCTACAGCGGCTGGCTCGTGATGCTGGTCGGACACGTGCTCGTCGTGCCGCATCCGGTGATCGACGTCGCGGCGATCGTGACCACGGCAGGGGTCGTCTTCGAGGCGCTGCGCGAGGAGCGGCACCTCTCCCGCACCTTCGGCGAGCGCTGGGCGCGCTACGCCTCGCGGACCGGCCACTTCGCGCCGCGGCTCCGGCCTCAGCGCCCCGCGAACAGCGCCTGACGGAAGAGCCGGAGCTCCGCTTCCCAGGCGCGGGCGGCAGCGCCGCCGCGTGCGGTCTCGATGATGATCCGCTTGGTCGCCTCGAGGACGGCCCGGCCGTGCCTGGCCATCTCGAGGGAGCGCCAGCTCGGGATGACCCAGGCGCGCGGCCGACGACGCCAGCCGGGTGTCGCACGACGCGGCCAGCGCCGAGCCGCCGCCCAGCGCCGGGCCGTTGATCGCCGCGATCGCCGGGATCGACAGCTCGCCGAGCGACCGAAGAGCTCCTTCGAGCTCTCGAAGAGGTCGCGCCGGTGGTCGGCGTCGCCCCCGAACTCGCTCCGGTCCATGCCCGCGCAGAAGGCCGTGCCGGCTCCGGTGAGGACCATCGCGCAGACGTCCCGATCCGAAGCCAGCGCGCGGAAGCACGCCACCAGCTCCCGGCGGAGCGCCACGGAGAGGGCGTTGCGTTTCTGGGGGCGGTCGAGGGTGACGGCGGTGACGGGGCCGTGGCGATCGAGGCGGACGAGCACGTGGGCAGGCTACCGCAATCGCGGGTCGGGAGGGAAGCCCCGCGCCACCGGGCGCTAGAAAGCATGGGGCTTGACACAGCGACGATTTTCGCCTATTATTCGCCTTGTGCACGGCGACATCGTCCCAGCCGAGGTGCTCGTGCCGCCCGAGACTCACGGGCGCGGCTTCCGCCACGACGACGCCGCGCTCGTGATCGACGGCTACCTCCGCCGCCTTACCGCCCAGGACGCACACTGCCGAGCCGTGCTCGGCCGCCTGGCGCGCGCCTTCCTTCGACGCCGTGGCCAGCACGTTCTCGGCTTCGCGAGGCTCGGGGATTACGCCCGGGAGAGACTCGGGCGGTCAGCGCGTGAGCTACAGAGTCTCGCCGCGGTCACCGAGCGCCTGGAGGCACTGTCCGCGATTCGCGACGCCTTCGAGGGTGGAGAGATTTCATGGACGCAGGTCCGGCTGTTGGTCGCGGTGGCCACCCCGGAGACGGAGCGCGCGTGGCTGGAGCTCGCGCGCGGGCGGACGGTCCGCGCCCTGGCCGCGGTGATCCGGGCGGCGGGGCGGAGCGATGCCCACGAAGATGAGGAGGATGGTGACGCCGAGCCGCGGGTCCGCTTCCGCCTCCGCTGTCCGCGCCGGGTTGCGCGGCTGTGGCAGGAGACGGTCGAGCTTGCCCGCCGGATGGCAGGTGCCGAGCTGACGCAGGGCCAGGCGGCGGAGGCGATCGCCGCCGAGGGCCTGTCGGCGCAGCCGCCGAGCGCGGAGACCTGGCCGGAGCCGCCCCCGCGTCCGGACGCTCCCCCGGGTCCGGAAGAGACCGTAGCTTCGTTCGCCCCGGACCTCGACTGGGACGCCGTCCGGGAGGCCATCCCTGCGGAGGTGGAGTCGCTGGCGATCGGCTGCGAAGGCCTCGATCCCTTCGCGCTCGACGCCCGCATGCGAGCCGTCGTGCACGCGCGGCAACGCATCGACTGGCAGACGGGCCGGCTGCTCCGCGTCTTCCTCGACCGCCGGCTCTACCGGCTGATGGGATTCTCGTCCGCCGGCCGTTACTTGGCCGAGCGCCTCGGCAGCTCGACGCGGAAGGCGCGGGCGCTTGTCGCCCTCGAGCGGAAGTCCTGGCAGGCACCGGCGTTCGGCGAGGCTTACCGCGCCGGAGATCTCTCCTGGGTGCGCGCGCTCACCGTGTCACCCATCGTCACCGAAGACACTGCCGCCGCCTGGGTGAGCCGGGCGCAGGAGGTGACGGTCCGCCGCCTCAGTGACGAGGTCGAGTGGGCGCTCTGCGGCCGTGACGGCCTGGCACCGGTTGCGCCCCCACCAGTCGGGGCGACGCTCGACCAGTGGCAAACGTGTGCGCGCCCCGACTGGGAGCTGACCGACTCAGAGATCACCTTCACAGCGCCCGCCTCGGTCGTGACGCTCTTCCGGACGGCGATCCTCGCTTTCACGGACCGAACGGAGTGGTACTGGACTGGGTTCGAGCGCCTCTTGCGCCATGTCCGGGCCGAGTGGACGGCACAGCCCCGCCATCGCGACCCCGTCTTCGAACGCGACGGGTGGCGGTGTGCAGTCCCCGCGTGCAGCAGCCGGCGGAACCTGCACGACCATCACATCCTCTTCCGCTCCCGCGGCGGTGACAACACGCGGAACAACCGCGTCACGATCTGCGCCGGCCACCACCTGCACGGCATTCATACGGGCCACGTCCGCGCGTGGGGCACGGCGCCCGACGGGATCACCTGGGAGCTCGGGGTGCGCGCTGGACGCGAGCCGCTGCTTCGCTTGGCGGGCGACCGATACGTGGGTACCGGCTGATGCCCGCCTTCTATCGGCCCTCGCCCACCCGCTGGAGGCAGAGCATCGCGGCCTCGGCGCCGCGCGCCAGCCGGTCGGCGTCGAAGCGCGACACGCCCCCCCGCGCCTCGAGGACGCGGGCCCGGTCGCGGAACTCGCCCAGCTTCGTGACGCGCTCCGACATCCGCGCTCCGGGGGCCGCGGCGTCGGCGAGCGTTCGCAGCAGCACCGATTGGTCGCGGCCGCCGAGTCCGCGCCCGGCAACGTGGGCCTCGAACTGCGCCACGACGCGCTCGCAGTCGGGCACGCTGGTGGCGCCGGCGGGGGCGCCCACGAGAAGGCACCCGGCGATCAGCATGCGGCGGGCGGTCACGGCCGCCATTCTGCGCCCGCCGTGGCACCCGAGGCAATTGCCGTTTTCACCTATTCCGCAGCCCCTCGCGGAAGTCCGGATGCGCGACCTCGACGAGAGCCCGAGCCCGGTCGACGTCCCCCAGCGCCGACAGGTCGACCGCGCCGTGCTCCGTGACAACCCACTGGACGTGGTGGCGCGGCGTCGTCACGAGCGTGCCCGCCGGCAGGGCCGGGACGATGGTCGAGATGCGCTCGCCCCGGACCGTCGCCGTCGACTTGAGGCACACGATGGTCCTGCCGCCCGGCGCCTCGCCGGCGCCCATGACGAACGCCTCGTGTCCCCCCACGCCGGAGTACTGCCGGCCCCCGACGTGATCCGCGGCCACCTGTCCGGAGAGGTCGATCGCGAGCGCCCCGTTGACGCTGACGAACCGCCGGAGCTTCCGCATGAGCGCGGGGTCGTTCACCGCCCCGACCGGCAGCATGCGCACGACGGGGTTCTCGTGGAGCCACGCGTAGAGCGCCTGGCTGCCGAGGGCGAAGGTGCCGACCGAGACGCCGTCGTAGAGGCCCTTCTGGTTCGTCACCTTGCCGGCCGCGTGCAGGTGCATCACGCCGTCGGAGATCATCTCGGTATGGATGCCGAGGTCGCCGCGCGGGCCGGTGGCGAGCAGGCGCGCCACCTCGTCGGGGATGGCACCGATGCCGAACTGGAGCGTCGAGCCATCGTCGACCAGCGCGGCGACGTGGCGGGCGATCGCCAGATCCTCCGGCGACGGCTGCTCCGCGGGCAGCGCGACGAGCTCCTCGGCGTGCTCCACCCACCCGTCGACCTCCGAGAGGTGCACGCGGTTGCGCCCGAACTCGGGCAGGCCGTCGACGCGCGGCATGCGCGCGTTCACCTCGGCCAGCGCCAGGCGTTCGGGGTCGCGGGCCGCCTCGAGGAACGGCCGGTACGACGCGGCCGCCGAGAGTCCGAAGCTCAGCCAGCCGTCGCGGTCGGGCGGCGAGGTGACGGCCAGCACGACGCGCGGCTTCGCGCGCAGCCCGAGCCGCTCGAGCCCGTGGAAGTCCAGCGGCAGGTACTGCACGCGCGCCCCGCCTTGTCGCGCCGCGCGCTCGACCGGCCCGAAGAACCCGCTCACGAGCCGAACGGCCGGGTTCCCGAGAAAGGCATACGGCCGGACGAGAAGCCCGCTGACGATCGTCAGGTCCTCGAGGTCCGGCCTGGCGCCGATCGCCTCCAGGAGCCCGACGGGCTGTCCGTCGGCGAACCCGCACGCCAGGGTGTCGTGAGGACGGACGAGCGCGGCCGCCTCGGCGAGCTCGAGACGGCGCCCCTTGCCGGTCACTCGCTTTTCCGCGAGAGCGGCTCAGGACGCGGCCGCGCCCGGCGGCGACTTCCCCCCGGACTGGCCACCCGTGAGCTTCGCCTCGAGCTCGGCGAGCCGCGCCTCGAGCCGGCGCTCCAGGCCTTCCACGTCGGAGCGCGTGGCGACGCTCAGGCGGTCGACCGCCCGGGCGGCGCGTCGCTCCACCTCGGCCAGGACCCGCTCGGCGCGCGCCTCGAAGTCCTGCCGGGTGCGCCGGATGCGCCGTTCGACGTCGGCCCGCAGACGCTGCGCGCGCTTCATGAACAGGACGAGCGCTCGCTGCTGGCGGCTCGCGAGGACCTTGCCGGCATCCTTGCGCACGCGGGCGAGCAACCTCGTCCCGTCCTTCTCCAGCCGCGCGAGCACCTGTCGCAGAGGCCGGAGCGGTCCCGGTGGCGCTGTCCGTCGGGTGCGACGTGCCGCCATGCGATGCCCTCCTCGTGGGTCTATAGCGCGTCGGGGGCGCGCGTGCCCAGGCCCTCTCGGCGCGGCCTACCTGTTGCCCGAGAGGACGTCGTTCGCCCAGCTGAGGGCCGCCATCATCGACGGGAAGCCGACCGTCGTGAGCCCCAGGCGGATCGCGTGGCGGATCTCGTCCGCCGTCGCCCCGGCCTCGCGCGCCCGGCGGACGTGGGAATGCACCGCCCCTTCGAGGCCGGCACCGAGCGCGATGCCGAGCTTCACCAGCTCCGCCTGCTTGCGGTCGAGCGGTCCCTCGGTGAGGCATGCGTCGCCCAGCTGCTCGTAGGCCTGGATGATGCGGGGATGCTCGGCTGCGAACGTCCGGTAGGCCGACGGAAGCTTCTTCTCCATGTCGAGTCCTCCCTCTCGGGGCACGTTTACAATGCCGACCACTGATGCAAAAGGCGGACGATGGCTCGCCGGCTGCGCATCGCCGTCGGGGCGCTCGCGGGCGCCCTGCTCGCGGTGCAGGCGTTCCGCATCGACCGCACGAACCCGCCCGTCGAGCAGGACGTGGCGGCGCCCGCGGGCGTCGAGGCGCTCCTGCGGCGTGCCTGCTACAACTGCCATTCGCACGAGACCGTGTGGCCCTGGTACAGCCACGTGGCACCCGTCTCGTGGCTGCTCGCCCACGACGTCTCGGAGGGGCGCCGCGAGCTCAACTTCTCCACCTGGGCGGCGTACCCGGGCGCAAAGAAGGTCCGGAAGCTCAGGAAGTCCGCCGACGAGGTGGCCAAGCGAAAGATGCCGCCCTGGTACTACGCGCTCGTCCATCCCGAGGCACGGCTCGCCGACGGCGAGCGCGAGATGCTGCGCGCCTGGACGGCCGAGGAGATCGCCAGGCTCGCACCCTGACTCACGTAGCTCATGCCGCCGCCGCACCCATGAGCGCCGAACGCGCGATGTCCTCGTACCGGACCTTGCCCGCGTCGAAGCCCTTGAGATTCTCGGCGAGCTTCCCGAACGTGACCTCGAAGGACGGCAGGGTCTTGCGGGCGCGCGCCAGCGGCGTCGTGCGGGCCAGGACGAAGTTCTTCACGTAAGGGTGCTTGATGCCCCGGCGCTTGAGCTTGGCGACGACGTCGGACAGCACCTCATCGACCTCGCGGACCATGCCGGCACGCTCCTGGCGCTCCTCGAACGCTTTCGGGAGCGTGCCCTTGATGAAGTGGTCGACCCGCCGCAGGATCGGCGCGAACGCGCCGCCGGCGAAGCGCGCGTTCGTCTCGTAGAGGAGCCCGAGCGTGATGAACGGCGGCGACTCGAACTGGAAGGCGTAGTCCTCCTCGGACGCCTTCGGCTGTTCCCGAAGGAGGCCGCGGTACATCCGGATCACCTCGAGCGACTTCTCCTTCAGGTTGTGGGTCTTCTCGGTGTTGAGCGCCAGGATCTGGAACGCGACGTCACGCTCCGGGACGAGGATGGCCGGGACGTAGCTCGCCTTGAGCTTGCCGAGAGCCGCGCGCCGGTGGTTGCCGTTCGGCGTCCAGTAGAGCCCGGGCGACGGGGACATCGCGACGATCGGGTCGACGAAGCGGCCGGTCTTCTTGACCGCCTCGGCGAGACGCTTGACGTGAGCCGGCGAGAGATCGCGCTGGTACGGCGTCGCGTCCACCTTGTCCAGCGGGAGCAGGCAGAAGAGCTGCCAGCGCTCGCCCACCGGATCCTGGTAGATCGCGAGAACCTGGCCGCCGTCGCGCTGCACCTGCTCGGCGAGGGCGGTCGCCTGCTTCGATGGCTCCTCGTGTGGATACACGACCCACGTCCCCATGTGCCGGTCCTAACCTAGCACTGACCTGCTTGCGGGGGCACCGAGCCGTAGGCGCTATTCCGAAGCCAGGCAGGATTCCCGATTGCCGCCGCGCCCGAGTGAGGGCAATAAAGGATCGATGGGTCTTACCAGCCTCCTGGTCCGCCTGAGCAATCCCCGCGACCAGCGGCGCGCGGTCGAGAAAGACCTGCTCGTCGACTCAGGAGCCATCTATGCCGTCGTCCCTGCCCCGGTGCTGCGGCGGATCGGCGTGCGACCGAGCGGCAAGGAGACGTTCACGCTCGCCGACGGCACGCACCTCACGCGCCGGGTCGGGACCGCCTTCTTCGAGATCGACGGCCGCCAGGGCGCATCGAAGGTCATCTTCGGACGTCCGGGGGACGCCGCTCTCATCGGCGCCGTCACGCTGGAAGAGCTGGGCCTGATGCTCGATCCGCTCAAGCGCGAGCTTCGACCCATGCGGCTGCTGCTCGCCTGAGAAACCGTCCCTCACGGCCAGAAGAGCCGGTGCGCCTCGCGACGCAGCGCCTCGCGGAAGCGCGGGTGTGCCAGGTCGATCAGGGCGAGCGCCCGCTGTCGCTGCGTGCGGCCCTGCAGGTTCGCGACCCCGTACTCGGTCACCACGAAATCGACGAACGTGCGCGGCACCGTGACCACCGTGCCGAGCGCGAGCTGCGCGACGATGCGCGAGACCGTCCCCGCCCGAGCCGTCGAGGGAAGCACGTGGATCGCCCGTCCGCCGCGGGCGAAGAGCGCGCCCATCGTCCAGACGAGCTGGCCGCCCGGCCCGGTGTACATGGTCGCGCCGATCGACTCGGAGGCGACCTGTCCCGTGAGATCGATCGCCACCGCCTGGTTGATCGCCACGAGGTTGGCGATGCCGGCGATGCGCGTGAGGTCGTTCACCCACTCGATGTCGAAGAGCGCCACACGGGGATTCTCGTGGCAGAAGGCCATGTCCGCACCGGGCACGACGAAGGACCCCGTCGCGACCCCCGGGTGGTAGGTCTTGTAGCGTCCCGTCGCCGCGCGGCACTTGACCAGCTCGATCACCGACGGGACGAGGATCTCGGAGTCGACGCCGAGGTCGAGCTTGTGGGCGAGGTAGCTTCCCATCAGCGCCGACAGCGTGCCCGTGCCGATCTGGATCGTGTCGCGATCGTTGACCAGCGAGGCGACCGCGGCGCCCACGGCGTCGGTGACCTCGCGGCGCTCCGGCCCCGGCTCCGGGTAGGCCGCCGGAAGGTTGAGCGGCTCCTCGCGCGACTCGACCACCAGGTCGAAGTCGGCGAGCGGCACGCTGGCGTCGCCGCGCGCCCGGAAGACGCCGTGTCCCACCTCGGCGATGCTGAGCTTCGCCGCGGCGAGGAGCGCCTTCGCGTGCCAGGGGCCGTAGCCGAAGCCCACCCCGCCCTCCGCGTCCGGCTGCGAGACCTCCGCCATGAAGACGTCCGCCGCCCAGCCGCCGTGCCGTCCCGCTGCCTCGGCACGCGACCCGATCGCGTAGTCCGTGACGGCGAAGTCGCCGCGGCGCGCGTCGAGACAGGGCCGCACGAGCGGCGTGATGTAGTCGGTCACGTACGCGATGTGCTCGTCCCAGCCCGGCGTGTCGGTCGCCCAGGCGAGCGGGTACGCGGTGGCGCCCTGCAGCACACGCACGTCCCGGAGCTCGTCGCGTCGCCCGGCGAGCGCGGCCGCCAGTGTGCGGGGGACGCGGCCGAGCGGGAAGCGAACCAGGTCGCCCGAGCGCACGCGGGCAACCGCTTCCTCGGCACCCACCAGCTTGCCGGCGAGCGCGGCGCGCCAGTCGTCCATGATCAGGCGAGGCGCGACCGGCGGAACCGGTCCACCATGTCGAGCAGCAGATCCGCCGCCTCGACGTGCAGCCAGTGGCCGCGCCCGGGGATCACCTCGAGCTCCGCACCCGGGATGTGGCGCTGGATGATCACCGATGCCCCGACACCCATCGGGTCGCTCTCCCCTACCACGACGAGCACCGGACAGCCGATGGCCGGGAGTCTGGGAGTCAGGGGATCGTGCGTCAGGCTCTTCAGACACCGCGTGACGTGCGCGATGCCCTGGGGGTCGCCCTCGACCCGCCGGTCCGCGCCGGCGCCGTAGATGGCGCGCGCGAGGCCCGCGAGCCCGTCGATCTCCGCCGCGCACGCGATCCGCTCGTACCAGGCAGCGACCCGCGGGCTCGCCTCGCTCGCCGTCCCGAGCAGCACGAGTCCCGCCACGCGTTCGGGGCAGGCCAGCGCCGTCGTCAGCGCCACGACGCCGCCCATCGAATGTCCGACCAGCACCGCGCGGTCGATGGCGAGACGGTCGAGCAGCGCGCGGATGTCGGTGGCGAGATCTTCCCGGCGATACGGTCCCGGGGGTGCGTCCGATCCGCCGTGCGCGCGCTGATCGACGAGCACCACCTGGCCGCGCGCGGCGAGCGGGGGCGCCAGCCGGCTCCAGACGGACAGCGTGTCCGCGAGCCCGTGCAGGCAGACGAAGTACGGCGGCCCGGCGCCCCGCGTCTCGATGCGGAGCGCGTGGCCGCCGACGTCGACGTGCCGGGTGGCCGAGCTCACCATTCTCACCGCTGTGCTTGCGGCCGGCGGTGCAATCTACTGGTTCCTCAAAGCCTGAGGTTGTCAACTCCGGGGGAATTCCCCATAGAACGAGGGGGAATTCCCCCTCTGTGAGCAGCGGGATCGCCCGGTCCGCACCGGGCAACGGCTGCTCCAGCGCTAGGGGGTTTGACCCGGCTCGACGCCGGCAGGGTCGGCGCCCGCGAGCAACCCGACAAAGGTCGACGTCCACCAGCGCACGTCCCGCGCGGCCACCTTCGCCCCGAGCGCCCGCATCCGTTCGCAGCGCTCCTCGGCCGACATGGCGAGCGCGACGTCGATCTGCCTCTGGATGGCCTCGGCGTCGTAGGGATTGACCGTCAGCGCCTCGCTCAGCTCGCGGGCGGCCCCCGCAAACTCCGACAGGATGAGCACGCCGTCGCCGCGGGAGTGGCAGGCCACGTACTCCTTCGCCACGAGGTTCATCCCGTCGCGCAGGGGCGTGATCAGGGCCACATCGGCGGCCACGTAGTACGCGGCCAGCTGGTCGGGGTCGAACGCCGTGTAGACGTAGGCCAGCGGTGAACGTCCCTCGAACGAGAAACGACCGACGATGCGTCCGACGATCTCCTCGATGGTGCGTTTCATCTCGCGGAACTCGGGCACGTGAAACTCGGAAGGCACGGCGATCTGCACGAGCGACACGCGCCGCCGCCACTCCGGGTGGCGCTCGAGGAAGCGCTCGAAGCCGAGGAGGCGATCGGGGATGCCCTTGGTGTAGTCGAGCCGGTCCACGCCGAGGAGGATGACGTCGGCGCCGAGGTTCACTCGAAGGCCGCTCGCGTGCGCCCGCACCGCGGGGTCGTCCGCCTGCTGGCGTAGGCGCCCCGCCTCGATACCCACCGGGAGCACCACGACCCGCACGTCACGCCCCGGCAGTCGCACCCGGAGGGGATCCTCGTCCACCGGCAGGTCCAGGAAGTGACGGACGCAGTCGAGGAAGCTCTGCGCATCGCCTTCGGTCTGGACGCCGATCAGGTCGGCGCCCAGCATGCCCGCCAGCAGCTCCGCGCGCCACGGGCAAACGCCGAACACCGATGGCGGCGGGAAGGGCAGGTGCCAGAAGAGACCCACGCGCACCGGTGCGCCGGCGTCGCGCAGGAGACCGGGCACGAGGCAGAGATGGAAGTCGTTGACCCAGATGAGGTCCCCCGGATCCGCCTCCGTCCGCACGGCGGCCGCGAAGCGCTCGTTCGCCTGCTGGTACGCCGTCCAGAACGCGGGCTGGAAGCGGCAGCGGTTCGGGAGCATGTGACACAGGGGCCAGAGCACCTGGTTGGCGAAGCCGGCATAGAAGGTGGTCGCGTCGCGTTCCTTCAGACGAACGGAGCGCACGGGATACTCGAGCCCCGTGTCCGCCGGCGCGAGCACCTCTTCGGCCGATCGCGCGGCCCAGGCCACCCACATCCCCCCGTGCTTCTGCATCGCCGCATTCAGCGCGCCCGGTAGGCCACCCACGGCGCGTCTCGGCCGCACGCCGGCATTGCGGCTCACCTCGACGGGCGCGCGATGCGAGAGGACGAACAGACGGCCCGGCGAGCGCATGTCGGAGGGGATTCTACATGCATCCCGCGCGCGCGAGCAGTACCACGGCGATGCCGATCCAGTGCAGCAGGATCGGCGAGACGATGCTCTCGGAACGCTCGCGCGCCATGCCCGCGGCGACGCCGAACACGAGCGCGCCGAGGGCCGGCGCCGGGCCGCCGAGCATGGTCTGGGTCAGGGCGATGGGGAGCCGCGGCAGGACGACGCCCCAGAGGGCGTAGAGCACGGCAGAAAGGACGGCAGGTCGCGACAGGAACCAGGAGCCGCCGCACTTCTGAATCGGGAAGCTCGTGAGCAGGCTTCCCTGGACGAGACCCCTGAATATCAGCTCGGCGGCGACCGGGAGCGTGAGGAGAGCGAGGAACTCGGGCCACCCGAACGTGGACAGCGGGACGGCCGGCGTCCACACGCCGCCGGCGAGGGCGCCGAACATGGCGAAGGGAAGGACGAGGCACCAGTCGAGGCCCGCGAAGCGCCGGAGCCCGTAGATCCCCGGCGCCCGACGCCCCCTCAGGAAGAAGAACGCGCCGCCGAAGCCGAGCAGCAGCATTGGGAACTGGCTTGCGAGACTGGGAGCGATCCCGCTCTCGAGCCCGATGCGATCGTCCAGCAGGCGCAGGATGCACGCGAGGGCGAGCGCGGCGATCATGACGCTCGTGCTTCTCAGCGCCGCGCTCGCGATCCGGCCGAGCCGCCGGAGGAAGGTCGGCGCGGAGAAGGCCTGCTCGCACGCGCGCGCGATCTGCTCGGGGGCGACCCGCGTCCCGCTGCCCCGAGGCGATCCGCCGATATCGGCGGAGCCGGCCCAGCGGTTGCCGGAGCGATGACCCCCCGCCGCGGGGTCGATCAGGTTCAGGTGCGCGTAGACCTTCTCGAGGCTCGCCGGCAGGTACGGGTCGACCTGGCGCAGGCTGTAGGTGGCGGCGTCCCGCTGCAGGGCGATCACCCCGAGCCGCCGGCCGTGCAGCCGCCTGAGCTGTCGCTCCACCTCATAGATGCCCGCGGTCGAGCGGCAGACGATCGCCACCGAGCCGCCGGCGATCTCCGCCCGCACGAGCTCGTCGATCTCGGCGACGTCGTCGAAGTGCTTCGCCGGATACACCAGGCGGTCGATCGCGCGCAGCCGGTCGGCCGTGTGCCGCAGCAGATCGGAAGACTGCCACCGTCCCCGTCTCTTGAGGGCGAGCTCGCGGGCGCGCAGGTCGTCGATCCACGCCTGCGTCTCCGCGAGGAGCTTGGGCGGGAGCCCGCAGAGATCGCTCAGCTCGAGCCCCTGGGCATCGATCGCGCCCTGCAGGCGGAGGAGCGGCATGATGCGCGCCCGCGTCTGTCCATCGATCTCGTTCAGGCGGATGTGGTTCAGCAGCACCCAGATGGCGAGCACCGTGTCCAGGTCGGCGTCGTTGGCGTACACGGTCCAGTCCCGCCTGCGCAGGTCGAGACCCTTGCGGACCAACACCACCGCCTGCTCGCACGTGGCGAGCGTGAACGAGCGGACGCAGCCTTCGTGGTGGTCGAGGTTGTAGAGCTGACGCTTGGGGTCGATGAACGGCTCTCCCTGCGCCGCGCCATCGAGGAAGATCGAGCCCGGCGGGAAGCTCCGCGCCGCGCTCGCGGTCACGCAGAAACCCTGCTTGATCCGCACCGTGACGGTGGGCGCCTCGATGCAGGTCAGCACTTCCCCATCCCGCTGCCGCTTGATCCGGTAGCGGTCCGGGGCGGCGTCGCGCACGGGGGGCCGCGAGGCCGGAGCCTGGGCCGGATCGTGCGCTCGGTCGAGGGCTTGGTTCCCAATCATGACAGCAGAGGGGGCGGGCGCGCTCGTCGTCCGCAAGCCGTGAGATGGAGCAAGTGCCGGGCCAACGGCGAGGTCTGTCGGCCGCGCGTCGCCGCCGGGGTCGCCGGGTGTCGGATTCATGCCGCTGACGTACGCTCTCGAACGCGCGGCCCCGCCCTGCGCGGGAGATTGCACCGGGAGCGGCGGGCGCAGTATGGCGAGGCCCGGGAGGCGTCATGTCGGTCAATCTCGTGGTGGTCCCGATCGAGAAGCCCGAGGCCGTCAACCTGATTCTGGGCCAGGCGCACTTCATCAAGACGGTGGAGGACCTGCACGAGGCGCTGGTCACGGCCGTGCCCGGGGCCGCCTTCGGGCTGGCTTTCTGCGAATCCTCGGGTCCGTGCCTGGTGCGCTGGAGCGGTACGGACGAGGAGCTGATCGAGCTGGCGCGACGGAACGCGCTCGCCATCGGCGCGGGACACAGCTTCCTCGTGCTCCTGAGAAACTGCTACCCGATCAACGTGCTGCCCGCGATCCGTGCGCTCGCGGAGGTCTGCGGCGTCTACTGCGCGACCGCCAACCCGGTGGAGGTGATCGTCGCGGAGACGGCAGCCGGGCGCGGCATCCTCGGCGTCGTCGACGGCGCCCGCCCGAAGGGCATCGAAGGCGAGCGCGAGATCAGCGACCGAAAAGCGCTTCTGCGCAAGCTCGGCTACAAGCTCTGAGCGTCACTCGATCTCGTACGTCACCTGCAGCGTGGCGGAGACCGTGGCCTCGCCCGGCTCGATGGGCGTGGGCACCGCGCGCGCCTCGGCGGCCATCGCCGCCTCGAAGCGTCGCGGTGCGACGATCGGTGCGCCCGACGTGGTGGCCGAGACGACGCCCTTCAGCCGGACGCCGAGGCCCTTCGCGGCGCTCTCGGCCTGGGCCCGGGCGTCCGCGCCGGCCTTCTCGAGCGCGCTGCGCAGCAGCTCGGCGCGCTTCGAGAGCGAGAACTGGAGGCTGCCCACGCGGTTGGCGCCGGCGCCGATCGCGGCGTCGATGAGGGCGCCGACCTTGTCGATCCGCCGGCTCTCGATCTGGACCTCGTTGCGCGCCACGTAGCCGGTGATGCGCGGCTCGTGCGCTTCGCCGGGACGCACCGACTCGTAGCGCGGCTCGACCGTGTAGCGGGTGGTGCCGACGGTGTCCTCCGGCGCGAGGAGCGCCTTCAGCGCCGCCGCGACGGCGGCGCTGCGCTTCGCGTTCTCGGCCGCCGCCTCCGTGGCGCGCGGCCCCGTGGTCTCGACGGCGAAGGATGCGACGACCAGGTCGGGCGCCGCCTTCACCTCGCCCTGTCCGGTCACCGCGATGGTGTGCCGCGGCTCGGCGGTCTTCTCCTGCGACCACGCCGCGTGACCGCCGGCGATCAGCAGCAAGGCTCCGAGCACCCAGCGACGACGCATGTCCGCTATACCCAGCGGCGCACCGCCGCGCGGTACCGGAGATACTCGTCGCCGAACTTCTGTTCCATGTATCGCTCCTCCCTGGCGATCACGCCGTAGGACATGAGGACGAGCGTCGGAATGAGCATCCCCACGACCCACGCGCTGTTTGCCCACATCCCGATCCCTAGCTGCAACAGGGTGAACGACAGATAAATGGGGTTGCGCGAGAACCGATACGGTCCGGTCGCGATGACCGCCGTCACCGGCTTCCTGGTACGAATCGGCGTCCGCGCCTTCCGAAACTCGCGAACCGAGAGCACGAACAGCACGACGGCGAGAAGAGTCAGCAATGAGCCCAGTGGTTCCACGGCGTACGGGAACAGCTGTACGGGCCACACGAGGTTGATTCCCACGCCGACCAGTATCGAAACCAGATACACGATTGGCGGCCGCGCGACGACGACCACGCCCCCGTCGTGCGCGTCTGGTCCATTGCTCACGGCTGAGCCGCCCCCCGCAACGGAACTCGCGTTGCCCCGGACGGATCGGGTACTTCTGCGACGGCGGCGCGGTAGAACTCGTAGCCTCTCATGGCGCGGCCGAGGTAGCGCGTGCGGTAGTCGGCGGCCCCCATGTCCGCCGCCAGCGCGAGACCCCGCGCCGCGAGGAACGCCGGGAGGCGCGCAGGATCGATGCCGAAGGTCCATGGTTCGCCGGCGCGATGCAACGTCGCGACGAGCTCCCGCGTTCCTTCGAAGACCGCCGAGCCGTCGAGGAGTCCACGATGGACGTACGTGAAGAGGAGCCGGCTTCCGGGTGCGGTCGTGGCAAAGTACCGGAGGGTCGCATCGACCGCCTCCTCGGTGAGGTAGTTGGTCACGCCTTCCCAGACGCAGAAGGTGCGGGTCGCGGTCTCGAAGCCGGCTGCGTCCATCGCTCGGTCGAGCGTTTGCCGCGCGAAGTCGAACGGCACGAATACCACGTGCGCCGGCAGGGCGCCGAGCAGGCGACGGAGTCGCGCCGTCTTCACCGCCTGCGTGGCGGGGTGGTCGACCTCGAAGACGCGGCAGCGCTCGAGGCCCGCGATCCGGTAGGCGCGGCAGTCGAACCCGGCGCCGAGGATCGCCACCTGCTCAATCTCCTCGCGCAACGCATCCCTCACGAGATCGTCGATCAGGCGGGTCCGGGCGATGCCCGACGAGCGCGCCCCGGGCCACCGGCGATCGATGTACCAGGGCACGACCCTCCCCACCAGCGGGAGGCGCGACAGGCCTACGGCCGCACGCAGCGACGGCCGCAGGAAGCCACGTGCGAAGCGATCGTCGAACAGCCGTGCGGAAGCCGGACGACGCACGGACTCGAGCGCCCGGAAGAGCGCCATGAACTCCGCCGTCCGGCTCGAGTGCCGGGGTCTCATGCGGCCGCGATCCCGCGCCCCTGCCGCCACTGCCAGAGGAGGCGGCAGCCGCGATGACGAAGGCTCATACCACGCCGGCCGTCACCTACCCAGGGGTTGCAGCGGACCGCAGCAGCCGATTGGAATGGACGTCGGAGGAGACTCATGCTGAACGAGTTCAAGGAATTCGCCCTCAAGGGCAACGCCGTGGACCTCGCGATCGGCGTCATCATCGGCGCGGCGTTCGGGACGGTCGTCAACTCGATGGTCAACGACATCCTCATGCCGCCCATCGGGAAGGCCCTCGGCGGGGTCGACTTCTCGAACTTCTTCCTCGTCCTCGGCGCCGCCAAGTATCCGAGCCTCAAGGCCGCCAAGGACGCCGGCGCGGCGACGATCAACTACGGCGTGTTCGTCAACAACGTCATCAACCTGCTGATCGTCGCCGGCGTCCTGTTCCTGGTGGTGAAGGGCATGAACGCGCTCCGGCGCGAGCAGCACGCCCCCGCTCCCGCCCCGCGGAGCACCAGGGACTGTCCGATGTGCGCGACGAGCATCCCCATCGCGGCGAAGCGATGCCCGAACTGTACGAGCGATCTGTGAGGCGCGGCCGCCCGCCCTCGTCTACGACCGGCAGGCCGCGATCACCCGACGCCACATGGCGTCGTCCGCCCCCGGGCGCAACGGGCTGTAGAACGACAGCCGGTCGATGACGCCGCCGTACTTCTTCTTCAGCAGGCCGGGGACCTCGTCGAACGTCCCCTGGACGGCGTAGACCTCGAGCATCTCGTCGGTGATGAGCGACGCCATCCCCGACCAGTCGCCCTGCGCCGCCTTCTCGTTCAGGCGGTAGCACGTCTCGCCCCAGCCGTGGGCCTCGAGGACGCCGATGTAGGTGCGGGTCGAGGCGTAGAAGGCGATCTGCTGCCGGACGCCGCCCTTGACGCGCTCGATCTCGTCCCGGTCCTTGCCCGTGATGACGAAGGCGGAGGTGGCGAGCGTCACGTCGCCTCGCTTCCGGGCCCCCTTCGCGAGCCCCTGTTCGACGTTCGGCAGCACGGTCTCGCGGATGTACTTCATCGAATGGAACGGGTGGACCTGGAAGCCGTCGCACAGCTCACCCGCGAGGCGGCAGACATAGGGGTTCACGCCGGCGATGTAGAGCGGGATGTGCGGCCACTCGAGCGGCGCCGGGCTGAAGAAGGGCGTCATCAGGCTGAACTGGTAGTACTTCCCCTGGAAGCCGGGCTTCGTGCCGTGCTGCCACACGTCCCAGATGTGGCGGATGAGCTGCACCATCTCGCGGAGCCGCGGCCCCGGCGCCGTCCAGGGGGTCGAGTACCGCCGCTCGTTGTGGCCCTTCACCTGCGTCCCGAGGCCGAGAACGAACCGGCCCCGTGAGGCCGCCTGCAGGTCCCAGGCGATCTGCGCATGGACGAGGGGGCTCCGTGGAAACGCCACCGCGATGTTCGTGCCGAGCGTGATGCGCTCGGTGGCGGTGGCCGCCAAGGCGACGGGCAGATAGGGATCGTGGCCCGCCTCGGCGGTCCACAGGCCGTCGTAGCCGAGCTCCTCGGCGTAGCGGGCGAGCCGCGCCACGTCGCGCAGGTCGGCGATGAAGATACCACTGTCGATCTTCATGCCGGGTGCCTACTCGACGAGGGCGCGCGCGGTCAAGGCAGGTCGACGGCTTGACTCGGCGCCGCCAGCTGGCGCAGCTTCGACCCGGACACGCCGATGCCGCCCGCCGTCGCCTGCTTCACCTTCGACAACATGGCCGAGGCCGCCGAGGTCGGGGCGGGCACGCGCCGCGGGCCCCGACCGGACGTGGCCGATCCGTCGCTCACCCGCGGCTATCCGAACCTCTACCGGTTGCTCGCGGCCCACGACGTCCGGGCCACCTTCTTCGTCGAGGGCTGGAACGGCATCCATCATGCCGACGCCGTCGCCGAGGTCGTGCGCCGCGGGCACGAGCTCGGCATGCACGGCTGGGCACACGAGCCGTGGCACGAGCTCGACCCGGCCGCGGAGGAGGCGCTCGCCGGGCGCGCGACGGCGGCCCTGGCCCGCGCCGCCGGCGTACGGCCCGTCGGGTTCCGCGCCCCCGGCGGCAGCCGGACGCCGCACACCGAGGCCGTGCTCCGGCGGCTCGGCTACCGCTACGACGCCAGCCTCGGCGACGGGATGCGGCCGCAGGTGCTCGCTTCCGGGCTGGCCCAGGTGCCCTTCACGTGGACCGGCGTCGACGGCTTCCATTACCTGCGTCCCGAGCCGGCCCGCCCCGCGGAGGTGCGGGACGCCTGGCTCGGGGTGCTCGCGCGCGTCGCCGAGCGCGGCGGTCTCTTCGTGCTCGTGTGCCACGCGTTCGTGACCGGCGTCGACGACGAGCGACTCGCCGCGCTCGACGCCGTCATCGCCGCCGCGCGCGTCGATCCGCGAATCCAGATCCGGAGCGCGGGCGAGATCGCCCAACAGCTGCTCGACGACCGACGGGAGGAGCCATGTCCGAGCCCCGCATCGCCATCCGCCTGAACCACGTCGCCTACCCGACCTTCGACACGCCCGCGACCGTTCGGTTCTACACCGAGGTCATGGGCTTCCGGCTCGTCGCCGCGCTCGAGGCCGAGAGCGAGCCCGAGGACGGCTCCCGGCGCCGCTTCCTCCATACGTTCTTTGCCATGGAGAGCGGGGAGATCATCGCGTTCTTCGAGGTCGACGGCCTGGAGCCGCCGGCGCCGGACCGCCTGCCGCGCTGGATCCGTCACCTGGCGCTCAGCGTCGACTCGAAGGAAACGCTGGCGGCGTGGCAGCAGCGCCTGCAGCGCCACGGCGTGCGCGTGACCGGGCCCGTCAACCACGACGACACCTGGCTCTCGATCTACTTCGGGGACCCGAACGGCGTGACCCTCGAGCTGACCTACCAGTCGCGCCCCCTCGACGACGACGACGCCCGGCGCGCCGCCGCGGTCGTCGCCGGGTGGTCGGCGGCGCACCGGGTCACGCCAACTTGAACGGCAGGTAGATCAGCGCCGCGATCGCCGCGCTGCATGGGATGGTGAGCACCCACGCCCAGACGACGTTCCGCGCCACGCCCCAGCGCACCGCCGACAGCCGCCGCATGCTGCCCACGCCGACGATCGCACCGGTGATCGTGTGCGTGGTGCTGACCGGGATGCCGAAGGTCGCGGACCCGAACAGCGCGATCGCCCCTGCGGTCTCGGCGCAGAAGCCGCCGACCGGCTGGAGGGCCGTGAGCCGCATCCCCATCGTGTGCACGATCCGCCAGCCGCCGAGGAGGGTGCCGAGGCCGATCGCCGCGTGGCAGATGAGGATGACCCAGAAGGGCACGTAGAAGGTGCTGCCGAGGTGGCCCGAGGTGAAGAGCAGGACGGCGATGATGCCCATCGTCTTCTGCGCGTCGTTGGTGCCGTGGCCGAGGCTGTAGCCGGCCGCGGAGAGCAGCTGCAGGCGGCGGAAGACGCGGTCGACGAAGGCCGGGTGCGCGCTCTTCAGCAGATGCATCATCACGAACATGAAGGCCGCTCCCAGCAGCAGCCCGGCGACCGGCGACACGACGATGAAGATCAGGATCCGGGTGATCCCCGACCAGACCAGCACGCCGGGGCCGGCCTTGGTGAGGGCCGCACCAGCGAAGGCGCCGATCAGGGCGTGCGAGGAGCTCGTGGGCAGGCCCCAGCGCCACGTGATCCAGTCCCACGTGAAGGCCGCCGCGAGACCGGCGAAGATGAGCGGCCGGTCCATCACCTCGGGGTTCACGATGCCCTTCCCGATGGTCGTCGCCACCGCGACGCCGAAGCCGAAGGCGGCGACGAAGTTGAAGAAGGCCGCCCAGGCGACGGCCGCGCGCGGCGTCAGCACGCGCGTCGACACGACCGTGGCGATCGAGTTCGCCGCGTCGTGGAAGCCGTTCATGAAGTCGAAGGCGAGGGCGACGAGGATCAGGAGGGCGAGGATGAGCATCCGACCGCGGCAGGGCGCTCAGGCGTACTCGAGGGCCACGCCCTCGATCACGTTGGCGACGTCCTCGCAGCGGTCGATCGCGTTCTCGAGGTTGTCGTAGATCTCCTTCCACTTGATGACGTGGATGGGATCGGTGCTGTCGTGGAAGAGCCGGGCGACGGCCCGGCGCAGGAGCTGGTCGCCCTCGTTCTCCAGGCGGTTGATCTCCGTGCAGTGGGCGCTGAGCGCCTCCCGGTCGCGCAGGTCGCGCAGGCAGCGCACCGCGTCGCCGACGGCCTGCACGGACTTGACGAGCACGTCCGCGAACGCGCGGGCCTCCGGCTCGATCGTGCGGAGCTCGTAGAGCCAGATGCGTTCCGAGGAGGCCTCGATCAGGTCGAGCACGTCGTCCATGCGCGAGATCAGGCGATGCATGTCGTCGCGGTCGATCGGCGTGATGAAGGTCTGATGCAGGCGCTCGATCACCGCGTGGGTGATCTCGTCGCCCTGGTGCTCGACGGCCTTCACGCGCTCGGCCTGCTGCGCGGGATCGACCTGCTTCTCCAGCATCTCGGCGAGCAGCGCCGCCGCCTCCCGCGTGCGGTCCGCGTGCTGCTCGAGGAGGTCGAAGAACTGCTCGCTCCCGCTCGCCGGGAGGAGCCGGGAGAGGAATCCCTGCCGCGGCGCGCCGGTGGCCATCTGTCGGCCGCCTTATCACAGCCGCCGGCCCACCTCTAGCGAATCGGCCCCGGCGCGCGATCGGGCCGGGCCGGCCGTCACTGCGCGCCTTGACTGGCGGCGCCGCCTCGGCAAAGAGGGGGCCATGGTACGCCGGGGCGGGGAGGACTCCTCGGGCGAGGGGACGTCCTGGCTGGTGCTGCGCCACACCCCGGCCGAGGGGCTCGGGCTGCTCGCCAACCCCCTGCGCGACTTCGGCGTTCACCACCGCTACCTCGATCTGCCGCGCGGCGAGCCGCTGCCGCGCGACCTGCGCACCGTGGGCGGCCTCATCGTGCTCGGCGGCGCGATGGCGGCGTACGAGGCGGATCGGCATCCGTTCCTCGCCACCGAGAGCACGCTGATCGAGCGGACCCTCACGGCCGGGCGGCCGGTGCTCGGCATCTGCCTCGGCGCCCAGCTGATCGCGCAGGTGCTCGGCGCGCGCGTCTATCCGGGCGAGAAGCGGGAGGTGGGCTGGGCGCCCGTGACGCTCACGGAGGACGGTGTCGACGATCCGCTGTTCGCCGGGTGCGAGCCGACGCTGACCGTCTTCCACATGCACGGCGACACCTACGAGCTGCCGCCCGACGCCCACAACCTGGCGCGCTCGAAGCTCTACGAGCAGCAGGCGTTCCGCTGGGGGGACCTCGTCTACGGTGTCCAGTTCCACCTCGAGTTCACGGACACGATGATCGCACGTCTGGTGAGCGAGGCCGAGTCGCGGGCGTACATCGCCGGCGCCGGCGTCGATCCCGACCGGTTGCTGGCGGAGACGCCCCCTCACCTGCGCCAGCTCGGCGACGTCGCGCAACGCGTCTTCTCGAGCTTCTTCGCGCAGTGCGGGCTCTAGGAGGCTGTCCGAGTAACGCTCCGGCTGCGGCGAACGATCCGGGGGCTGCGAGCGTCGTGCTCGCGCCTCCCTCGTGCGGCGTAGCTCTGCTACGCCTCCTCGGTCGGCGCTGCGCTCGCCGCTCTCGCTCCCCGGCTCGCTCGCCTCGCTTTCGTCGGTTACTCGGACAGACTCCTAGGCGTCAGCGCAGCACCGCCGCGATCGGGCGTCCGCTCTCCTCGGCCGGTACGGGGCTCCCGTCCATCCGGCGGGTGGGCCGGAGGCCCAGGAGTCTCGCGACCGTCGGCGCGACGTCCACCAGGCTCGGCGCCGGCGTCCCGGCCGGCGCACGCGTGAGCCGCTCGTCGCCGCCCGTCACGACGAGGGGAACCGTGGCCTCGCCCGGCCCACCGTGGTTGCCGAGCATGCCGGCCAGCACCGGATCGAACGGGTCGACGAACTGGTGCCCCGGCGCGGCAACCAGCAGGACGTCTCCGCTGCGCGGGTGGGCGAGGTGCCAATCGGCGTGCACGCTCGCGAGCATGGGGACGTCGGGCACCGGCAGCCGCGCGAGCACCTCGGCGACGCCAGGCGCCCCGCGCGCGACCTCGGCGACGCGCGCGAGGCGCCCCTGCGCGTCACCCGCATCGGTGGCGTCGGCGGAGACGCCGTCGGCGTAGACGTGCTCGATGCCACCGTCCGCAACGAGGTGCACGCCCGTGACGCCCGCACGCAGCAGGTCGCGGCCGAAGGTGATCACGGGATACGGCCGCTCGCGGGAGGGGACGAGGCCGGTGAACCCATGGTCCGCGGTGACGATCAGCACCGAGCGGTCCCACCGCTCGAGCGCGCGCAGCTGGTCGACGAGGCGGCCGATCGCGGCGTCGGCACCGGCGATCGCCCGGCTGCACTCCTCGCTGTCGGGGCCGCGGGTGTGGGCCGTGCGGTCGACGTCCGCCAGGTTGACGACCGCCAGGTCGGGTTCCCGGTCGGCCGCCATCGCGAGCAGCGCCCCGATCGTCGCGGTGTCGAAGCTGTAGCCGGTCGCGGCGTCGCGCCCGGCGGGCGAGGTCTGCTCCGGAGACCAGAGCACGTCGGGCGCGCGCTGGTGACCCGGGACGCCGGCGAACAGCTGGGCCAGCTTCGGCTTGGCGAACACGCCGGCGGTCTCGAGCTCGGGCGACGTCTCCTCGGCCACCGTGAAGAGCGTCTCGACCTCGATGAACGCCGCCTGGTCGAGCTTCTCGGCCGGCGCCTCGGGCACGCGCCGCCAGTACGAGTTGCCGGTGATGCCGTGCGCGGACGGGTAGACGCCGGTCAGCAGCGAGACGTGGTTCGGGTTGGTCTGCGTCGGCATGACCGCGTGCGCCGCCGCGAAGACCGACGTCCGCTCCGCGTCGCGGACCGCGAGATCGAAGAGCCGCGGCATCCGCTCGGGAGTGGCGAGCCGCGCGTCGAGCCCGTCGACGACCACGAGGTACACGTGCGGATGCTCGGCGGCGGCGCGTCCGACCACGAGGATCGCCGCGAGGCCGAGCAGCAATCGCATCCGCCGCGTGTAGACCGTCGCGCCCACAAAAGCTAGAAGCCGCCCGTGCCACCTGCACCGCCGCTCATGCTGATCGCCGGTGCGACGCCCCTCGTGCTCGTCGCGCCGCACGGCGGCCGGCGGGACACGGCACGCCGCCCGTGGGGCGCGGCGCCGCTCAAGGTGAACGACCTCCACACGGCCGCGCTCACCGCCGAGCTGGCCCGCGTGACGGGGGCGAGCGCGATCATCAACACGGCGGCGGATCGGAACGACGTGGACCTGAACCGCGTGAGTGCGGCGCACGACCGCGCGCCGTGGTTCCTCGAGCGGCTGGCCGACGTGCTCGCGGCCACGCTCGGCCGCCACGGGCACGCCACCCTCCTCACGGTGCACGGCTGGAACGTCGTCCAGCCCGCCATCGACTTGGGCCTCGGGTGCGCGCCGGGCACCGACCCGTTCTCGGTCGGGCCCGACGCGGCCGTGTCGCCCGCGTTCGCAGCGGTGGCGGTGCGTGCGCTCGTCGGCGCCTGCGCCGGACATCGGATCGCGGCAACGGTCGGCGCACGCTACCCGGCGCGCGCCCGCGAGAACCTGCTCCAGCTCTTCACGCGGCGGTATGCGGGCGACTGCCGCTCGCGCGTCGCCGCGCTCGCCTCGATGGCATCGGCGGTGGACGCCGTGCAGCTCGAGCTCGGCATCCCGCTGCGCTGGCCGGGACCCTGGCGGACGCGGTTCGTGGAGGCGTGTCGTCGGGCGCTGCCGTCGCTCACCGCAGGCGACGGAGACGTGGCCGTCGGGGAGCCGGCGACCGGCCGGCCGGCGAATGCGCTCGTCCCCTGCCGGCTCCAGTTCGCTGGTGTGCCGTTCAGCGGGCTCGCCGCCCTGGGCGCGGACGGCGGCGCGCGGCTGCTGCTCTTGCCGCACGACGGCGGGCTCCTCCTCTTCACGGGCGAGCGCGCCGGCGGACTCGCGGTCGCGACGACGGGGCCCGGAGCCGTCTCGCTCTCCTACGCCGGCCCCCTGCTCCGCTTTCCCGACACCAGGCCGTTCCTCGACCTCGAGCGCGGTCTCGCGGCCGGGCGGATCGTCGACGCCGAGGTGCGGATGACCTTCACACCCGCGCACGCCGGCAGCGAGGCCGGCGAGTTCGGGTCGGTGGCCGGAACGGTGGCGCTCGACGGCCGGCACGTGGAGCTCTCCGCCACCGCGTTCGCTGAGGACGACGAGCGGCCCGGCCCGTGGCCGCGCCTGCGTGCGGCGCTCCAGCTCGACCGCACGACGGCGCTCAGCCTGACGCTCGGGCTGGCCGGGCAGGAGGTGACGGGCTTCCTCTGCCGTGCCGGGCGTCATGTCGGGGTGACCGCCGCTCGGGCCAGCCTCGGGCCGCCGGCGGCTCCGCTCGAGCGCGTCACGCTGGAGGTAGAGGTGGCGGGCGGCGAGCGCATCTGCGTGGAGGTCTCCGCCGTCCACGAGCTTCCGGTCGTCCGCAGCCGGGGGCCCGCGGCCGTGCGGGTCGTGTTCGCAGCCTGCGCCGTCGACGGGAGCCGGACGCCCGTCGGGTGGTGCGAGGCGGGCGGCATCTGAGCCGCCCGCGTACGGCTGCGCCAGGACGCGGGATCGTCTGGCCGGCCGGTCGGCCTGACGCGCGACGCCTCGTGCACGAGTGCATGACTCGTGCGTCGGCGCGACTCCGGCCGCCCCCGCGCGCGGCACTCGGGCCCGGGTCTCGTGGCACCCCTGTTGCTCCCCGGGGGGGCGGCCGCCGGCTCGGTACCGCGGTCTCGACAAAAAATGCCCTCGCCGCAGCCGCCACGACCCCGGGGCTCGTGTCGCCTCGCGCTGGCGCTCGTCGCGCTTCTCGCGGCCGGGCCCTCGCTCGCGCCGGCGGCCTCGAAGCTGAAGATCGCCGCGACGGGCGATCCGGCACCGGGTGGCGGCGTATTCGCGGGGCCGGGCTTCTCGGGCTGGCCGACCGCCGCCGGCAACGGATGGATCGCGTTCCGCGGCAAGATCACCGGCGGGAACACGAGCGAGGCGATCATCGCGGCGCGACAGGGGGCTCCGCGCACGACCGTGCAGGTGGCGAGCAAGGGGCAGAGCGCCCCGGGGGGCGGAACGTTCCGGCAGTTCTTCGGCCGTCCCGCGGTGAACGCCCGGGGTGACGTCGCCTTCTTCGCGCTCGTCAACGACTCGAACCTCCCCGACGACCCCACGTTGCCCGCGCCCGCGGGCGTGTTCTTCTACGATGCGACGGGGACGCACAACATCATCGCCATCGCCCGCTCGCGCCAGGCGACGGACGCGGGCGTTCTCGACCTCGCCAAGTCGCTCGACCCCGACGCCGACCCCGACGCGATCGACCTCCCCCAGCGGGCACCGGCGCTCAACGACCGCGGCGACGTGGTGTTCCTCTCGGCGCTGGTGCCGACGCTCGATGCGCCGCCGGGCGCGATCTTCCTGCGGCCCTCCGGCGGCGAACTCGGCCCCGTCCTCCGCATCGGGGACCCGTTCGACGGTGGGCTGTTCCTCCGCCTCGGCCCGCCCGCCCTGAACGGCACGGGCCTGCTGGCGTTCCACGGCGTGATCACCACCCCGGACGACCCGAGCGGCGCGGGCAAGGACGGCATCTTCACCATGGGCACCGCCGACGTCTCCCCGACTGCCATCGTGATGGAAGGGCAGCCGGTGCCCACGCCGCTGCACGCGAAGGAGCGGCTCACGAGTTTCGCCGATCCGGTTGCGGTGAACGAGCGGGGCGATGTGGCGTTCCTCACCGGCCTGCAGTCCGCCGGAGACGGCACGACCGGCGTGATGCTCTTCAGCGCAGGCATGTTCTTCCCGCTCGGTTACCCCGGCCGGGTGTTCGACCGCTCGTGCGATCCCCGCCAGCAGCCCCCCGCGGCCAGCGTCACCGACGGCATCCTCGGCACGGCCGGCGGCTCGGTGCCCGCGGCGCCGGCGCTCGCTCCGGACAGCAGCACCGTCACGTTCTTCGTGTCGCTCGACGACACCAGCGAAGCGATCGTCCGCTCGGACGGCACCAGCGCGTGCGTGCTCGCGAAGCTCGGCGGCACCGGCGCCGATCCGGCGCCGACCGGCGGCGTCTACGCCGCCGCGGCCTCGGCGCCGGCGGTCGACGCCGTCGGGGGCCTTGCCTTCCTCGCCCGCATCTCGGGCGGCTCGACGAGCGAGGTGATCGTCTACCGGCCGGCCGCCGGCGCCGACAGCGCCCTCGTCGTCGGCCAGGCAGCGCCAGACAGCGGCTTCCTGGCGGGACCTCCCTTTTCGGAGCCCGCGATCAACGAGGCCGGCGACGTCGTGTTCCATGCCTTCGTCGCCGGCGGCCCGAGCAGCGTCGGCATCTTCCGGGCGCACGACGGCCGCATCGACCCGGTCGTCCGCGCCGGCGACCCGTCGCCGTGCAACGGCCTACCTTTCTTCGATCTGGTGGGGGGCCCGAGCATGAATGCGGCGGGCACGGTGGCCTTCGCCGCCGTGGTGGCGGGTCGCGGGCCGGGGATCTTCGTCGTGGGCCCCGGAGGGTCACGCAGCATTCTGCCCTGCGACCCGGGGCCGCAGGGCGGCACGACGTTCGTGGCCGTCGGCCTGAACCCCACCCTGAACGAGGCCGGCATGGTGGCATTCCGCGCGATCGCCGAGCTGCCGGCGGGAGGCAGGCAGGACGGCATCTTCCTCGCCGGCCCTTCGGGCATCCGCTTACTCGCCGCCGCGGGGGAGCCCTCGCCCGCGGGTCCCAACTTCCTCAAGATGCGCGACCCGGTCGTGACCGACGTGCCGAGCGTCTTCTTCAGCGCGCCGCTCGGGACCGACGCTCCGATCGGCAACGGCCTCTTCTTCACCCGGCTGCGCGACGGCGGGGCGACGATCGATGCGGCCTCGGTCGCGATCGAGGGGAGGACGCGGCTCGCCGACGGCAACCTCGTCACCAACATCACCAGCGCGCCCGCCGTCGACGCGGTGGGAGACGTCGCCTTCGGGGTGCGCCGCGCGGCCCCCGCCAGCACCGGGAGCCTGCCGCGCGATTTGGGCCCCGCGATCCTTCGCCGCACGCAGTCCGGCCTCGGGCTGGTCGTCGCCCGCGGCATGCCGGGACCCATGGGAGGCACGTTCAAGGGCTTCGGCCAGCCCGTGATGGGCGATGGAGGGCACGTCACGTTCTTCGGCTCGTTCAACCCGCGGAACCCCGCCACGCCCGGCTTCTTCCTCGCCGGCGAGGCCGGCATCGAGCCCTACGTCCTGGTCGGGGAGAAGACACCCGTCGGCGGCCGCTTCCAGTCCTTCGGCACACGGCCCGTGGCCAACGGCCACGACGAGCTCGCGTTCATCGGGAACGTCGCGGGCGGCGAGGCGCGGCAGGGACTCTTCCTGGCGTCCCCGACACGGCTCGCCGCCGACCTGGTCGTCAAGCTGAGCGGCGGCCGGGCCCGCGACCGCGTCGGGCTGCGCGGTTCCCTGCGGCTCGGGCGGATCACCAACGGGGTGGCTCCGGCGCGCGACGGCGTCACCATCACGCTCGGCGATGCGAGCGGCCGGGTCCTCTGGTCGAGCAACGTCCCGGCGAGCGCGCTCGCCCGCCACGGAAACCGCTTCGAGCCGGCGCTCGACCGCCAGACGCTGCGCCGCCAGCTGCGCACGCTTCGGCTCCGGGTGGGAAGGGGGAGTGTCCGAGTCGCCGCGCAGTCCCCGGCGCTCGACCTGACCGAGCACGGCACGCGGCCGCCCGTTGCGCCGCTCTCGCTCACGGTGCAGATCGGCGATGACAGCGGCACGGCCATCATCCCCTGCCGGCTCGGCAGGCGCGGCGGCCGCTGCGGTCGCTGAGATCTGCTACACGTCCCTCGCGTGAGGGGCGGGGCAACGATCTCGGTCATCGTGCCCGTGCTCGACGAGGAGGCGCGCATCGGGAGCCGCCTCGCCGAGCTCGAGGCCACGCCCGGCGTCGACGAGGTGATCGTCGTCGACGGCGGCAGCGCCGACCGCACGGCGGCGGTCGCGAACGCCTTTCCTGCCGTTCGGGTCCTGTCGGCGCCGCGCGGCCGCGGGCCGCAGATGAACGCCGGGGCCGCGGCGGCCGCGGGCACCGTCCTGCTCTTCCTGCACGCCGACGTGTCGCTGCCGCGCGACGCGGCGGCCTGGATCGCCGGCGCGCTGGCCGACCCGACCGTGGTCGCGGGCGCGTTCCGCACCTGGACGGTCCCCGACGCCGGCCGCTCCTGGCTCGCGCCGCTGCTGCACCTGGCCGACGTCCGCTCGAGGATCACGCGCTTCCCCTACGGCGACCAGGCGATCTTCGTCCGGCGGGAGGCGTTCGCGCGCGCCGGCGGCTTCCCCGATCAGCCGCTGATGGAGGACCTCGAGCTCTCGCGCCGCCTCCGCCGTCTGGGACGCGTCGTGACCGTGGCGGCGGCCGTGCGCGTCTCCGGGCGACGCCTCCTCGCCCGGCCGATCCACTCGACGCTCGTCATGCGGCTGTTCCCGACTCTCTATCGGCTCGGCGTCCCGGCGCGCCTGCTGGCGCGGCTCTACGGGGACCCGCGCTGAGGCCCGTGGCCCTTGCCCTGGGAAAGCGCTCGCGGCTACAACCGCGAGGTCATGAACGCGCGCCTCTCCGTCGGCATCGAGACCAACTGCACCGCGCCCCTCAGGCTCGAGCGGGTGAGCATGCGGCTCTTCAAGCTGATGGGCGTCGACTCGCTGCTGCTGCCCGACCACTACCTGAGCTTCGTACCCCGTTCGGTCTGGAACCCGGAGTCGACCCCGGCCGCCAGGCTCGTGCCCTCGCCCGACGCCTTCTTCGACCCCTTCGTGATGATGGGGATGATGGCGGCGCGCTACCCGCGGGTCCGCATCGGCACCGGCGTGACCGAGTCGTTCCGCCGCCATCCCGCGACGCTCGCCCAGGCCTTCGTCACGCTCGATCACCTGACCGGCGGGCGCGCGATCCTCGGCATCGGCAACGGCGAGCGGGAGAACACGGCTCCCTACGGGATCCCCTTCACCAAGCGGGTCGCGCGGCTCGAGGAGGCGCTGACGATCATCCGGCGGCTGTGGGAGAGCCGGGGCGAGCCCGTCGACTTCGACGGGTCGTTCTGGCGGCTGCGGCGGGCACTGTTCACCACGCCGCTCCACGACCGCAAGCCGCCCGCCCTCTGGGTGGCGGCGCACGCGCCGCGCATGCTCGGGCTCGCGGGCCGCTTCGCCGACGGCTGGTACCCGACCATCAAGATGAGCCCGGCCGACTACCGCGAGCGGCTCGAGCGCATCCACACGACGGCGGCCGCGGCCGGCCGCAGCCTGGCGAGCTTCGAGCCCGCCACCCAGATCCAGATCGTGATCGGGGCGAGCCGCAAGCGCGCGCTCGATCAGATGCTCAAGGTCCCGGCCGCGGCCGCCCTGTCGATGCTGCTGCCGGGCGCGCTCTGGAGCCGCCACGGCCTCGCACACCCGCTCGGTGAGGACTTCGAAGGCTTCCCGGATTTCGTCCCCGACGACGTGACGGAGGCCCAGATCGAGGCCGCGCAGCGGCGGGCGACGCCGGAGCTGCTCGCCGACGCGCTCTTCGCGGGAAGCGTCGACGAGATCGTGACCGAGGTGCGGGCGCTCGTCGGCGCCGGTCTCCGCCACGTCGTCATCTGGAACATCGGGCCCATCGTCAGCGGCGCCACCGCCGGCGACCTCGTGCGTCTCGCGCTCCTCGTCCGGCGGCTGAAGCGGATCACGATCCCCGTCGTGCGGCCGGCGGCGCCGACCACGGTGGAACAGCCATTCCGGGCGCCGGCATACGGCGCGAGCGCGGCGCGCGCGGGCTGACCTGCGGGCGGTGCTCCCCGGGAGCCAGGCGGCCGTCACCCGCCCAGGCAGCGGAGCGTGAGTCGGTCGCCGTCGCGCGTGCCGCCCGTCGTCTGCGCCCGGCCCGCGATGATCGCCTTCCCGGGCGCCGTTCCGCGGGTCGGCACGCGCAGAGCCGCGAGCGGAGTGCACGCCGTGCCGGCGATCGCGGGAGAGAACGTCACGACGTTGTGCCGGACCCCGCCCTGCGTGCCGCCCATGGCGACGAGCGCGTCGAGAAGCGCCTGCGCGTTCGCCCGGCGCAACGCCGACTTGGCGAGCGGCGTCAGGCTCCCGAGCGCGTAGGAGCCGACCGCACCCGCGGCGCAGGCCGGCAGGGCGGGATCGTGCTCGTTGACGCAGATTCCGACCCGGAACGTGCAGCCGCCGTCGACCGCGCCGTCGCCGTCGCACGACGGATCGCCGTCATGACAGCTCTGAACGCCATTCACCCGGCCGCGCTTGTCGCGGAACGGCGTGTTGGTGGGGTTCACCACCAGCCATTCGGCCAGACAGTCGGTCCGCGCCGCCCCGCCGCCCTCGACGAGCGCGGCAAAGCTCGTCGCGGGCAGCAGGGCGAAGGTGGAGAAGTCGGTGATCCCCGCCGCGTGCGCCGTATGCCCCGCGGTGTCGATCATCGTGTCGACGAAGGGCGTGTAGCTCGTCCCGGAGCACGGACCGTTCACGCCGCAGTCGCCGTTCTCGGAACACGGCGCTCCGCCCATGGTACAAGTACCCGGGTTGAAGGAGCCGATGATGAGCGCGCCCTCGGCGCTCGAGCCGGGCGTGATGCCCGCCGCCGTGAGCTCGGCCTCCGTGTAGGCGATCGTCAGCTCGGCGCTGAAGAGCCCCGCGAGCGCGCGTTGCAGCGTCACGAAGAACGGCAGCACGCCCGGGGTCCCGACCGTGATCGCCGGGCCGGGCGGCACGTCCGCGTCGGCCGCGAGAAGCGACGTGCCGAGGATCGAGCGGCCGGCCGTGACACGCGTCGCGACCGCGTTCATGGCGAAATCCACGACGACGTCGGGCGTCGGCTCGGAGGCCGCGAGCGCGCCGCCCTGGTCGACGGTGCGCGCAAAGAAGTGGGCGGTCGAGGCCCCCGCCGGGACCTCGACGTTCTGCACCGGGTTGAAGTTCTCCGGGGCGGTGAAGGTGAAGGTGCCCGGAGGTCCGCTCGCGACGACGTCGCCGAACCAGGCGAGGACGGCGTCGAGGATGCCCGCGTTCGGGACGCGGATGCCGCGCTCGAGCGCCGGGAAGGCGTTGCCGGTCAGCGCGAATTCCTCCACGTGCGCGAACTCCGGCGCGAAGGTGAGGGTACCGGGCCCCGTGCCGATGCTCGCCGCGTGGGTGGCGGGACCGTTCTGGAGCAGCGCCGCGGTGGCGGTGCCGGCAGCCGCGTTCGCGTGGAGCGTGCCGGGGGTGGCGAAGTTCGCGATCGGGAGGACGAGCGGGTTCTGGTGCAGGTTCTGCACGAAGGGGTCGAAGATCGGCAGGCTCGCGGCGACGGCGAGCGCCTCGTTCGCGGGGTTCGGTACCACCTGGTCGCCGAAGTCCTCCACCTGGATCACATTGCGCGGCGCGCCGGCCGCCGGGCCGAGGAGCAGCGGTGCCGAGTTCAGACCGTCGGCCGGGTCGACGATCGCCTGCGTGAAGTTTGCGGCGAACGAGAACTGGTCGAAGACGTTGGCAGGGTCGAGGCCGAGGATCCCCTCGATCTGCCCCATCGCGCCGGCGCCGATCGACGAGTTCAGGAAGAGCTGCGAGGTGAGCCCCCCGCCGGTGGCGTTCAGCAACGCGGCCTTGAGGTCCGGCTCGATCGGCACGAACCCCGACCCCATGAGCCCGCCGAGCGAGTGGCCCATGTAGAAGATGTTCGTGTCGTCGAGCTTGGTGTCGAGCGCCATGTCGATCGTGTGGCCGTGCAGCAGGCGCACGAGCGACAGCAGGTCGGCGTAGGTCTGCCGGAAGTTGTCGCGCACGCCGAGGAAGTTGTGAAACGCCTGGAAGAAGCCGAGGTTCACGCTCAAGAAGCCCGTGTTCGGGTCGTCGGCGAAGCCGTCGGGCGACGCCGTGCCGCCGAAGCCGTTCCGGGTGTCTTGCGGGCACGCCGCGGACGGCCCACAGTTCCAGTAGCGGTAGCCGTGCTGGGCGGCGTCGATGCCGATCGACGCGAACCCTTTGGCGGCGTCGGCCTCGCCGAAGGCCACCACCAGGTCCCGCTGGCCGCCGAGGCCATGCTGCTGGATGACGACCGGCCAGCCGGCAGGCGGTGGCGTCCCGCTCGGGACGACGACGGTGAACGGGATCTGCGCGGTATCGATCACCACCGGATGGCCGGCGCCGTCGCGGGTGAAGCGCTCGTCGGTCGTCTCGCACGGGCCCGCCGGCGAGCAGGAGGCGAAGGACGGCGGGAGCGGGAGGTCCCCGAAGGGTCCGTCGCCGTCCGGGTCGTGCGTCTGGAAGCGCGCGCTTCCATAGAAGCCGGTCGCGACCGTCGCGACGTGCGCGGGCGGCGAGGCACCGTAGAGGTTCGCGAGGCCCGCCGCTCCCTTGAAGACGAGCCCCGGCTGGCTCGCGAAGTCGGCGGCCGGCACCGGCAAACCGGGCAGGACCGTGGCCTGGATCGACACGAGGTCCGCCGTCGTGGACTGGGTGGTGAACACGGTCATGCCGGCGATGTCGCTCGCCGCGACGCCGTGCGCCCCGAGCGCCGCGACCACGGGGTCGAAGATGGCGTCCGCGTCGGCGTTCGGGCTGGCGCCGTCGCGCACGGCGAGCCAGTCCGCCGACGGCTCGACCGGCTGCCCGCCGCCCGTCACGCTCCGCCGCACCACGCAGGCGTACGTCGTCTTCGGCGCGAGCGGCTTCCCGGGCACCGGCAGGAGAGCGAGCACGTTCGGAATCCGCGTGTCGATGTCGCGCTTGATCATGACCGGCACCGGCGTGGCGGTCGCCGCATCGGCGCAGAACACGCTGTCCGCGAGCGACGGGGTGAGCACCGGAGACGCCGGCAGGCTCCCCGCATCGAGCGGCCCGCTCAGGAAGAAGTAGGCCGCCGTCGTCGTGCCGAAGCCGTCGAGCAGGTCGAGCGCGTCCTCGATCGAGCCCGTGTTGGCGGTGATCACCTGGGCGCCGAGGCCGATCGACGCGCCGCTCGCGAGCAGCGTGCCGTCGCCGTCGCCCGGCTGGCCCTGATCGAAGTAGAGGTCGTTCGGCCACGGCAGCGAGCCGAAGACGCCGGGCGTCGTGTTCTCCGCCGGCAGGGTGAACTGCACCGTCGGACCGGCGGCACGGGCCGCGAGCGGGGCGAGGACGAGGGTGAAGACGGCGGCGGAGCGCAGCATGTGTCGGTCCTCCTGCGGGTCCGGGAGTGATGGCACAGGACCGCGCCACGCGGCAAGGCGAAAACGCGAGCCTCCGCTACTCGCAGGGCGCGCTGCCGATGCAGATGCCGTCCGCGAAGCCGGGGTTCACGCACACGTACCCGAAGGGATCGGTGCAGTCGGAGTCCTGCGTGCAGAGCTTTCGGCAGGCGAGTCCCCCGTCGTCGACGCACACCTCGTCAGGACCGGAGCAGCCGAAACCCGGGCACTGGCAGACGCGCGAACTACAGCCTGCAAACGTGCAATACTGCCGGCAGATGCCCGCGCCGGAGCACTCCGCATCGGTCGCGCACGGCGGGCCGACGCAGTAGCGCGTGTCGCCGCCGTTGTCGCGACACGTGTAACCGTCGGGGCAGTCGCCGTCGCTCGCGCAGGTGACCCCGGATTGGCAGGTCGGCGACGGTGGGTTGCACTCGGAGGGATAGCCCGCGACGAGCGGTACGGCGAGCCGGTCGGCGCAATCGGCCTCGAACTCGGTGACGCAGCCGAGGCAGGCGACGAGGCCGGCGAGGTCGCCGATCGGGCCGCCGCAGGCCGCCCCGCCCGGCACCTGGACCGCGGGGCAATCGGCGGCGACGCCGATCGACGCCGGCGTCAAGTCATCGCCACCCCCGCAGCGGCCGTCGCCGCCGCCACAGGCGGCGCAGATGGCGGCCGACGTGTTCGCCGCTGCCGCGGCGATCGCCGGGCCCGCCCGGCCGTCGCCGGGATCCGGGCACGGGTTCTGGTGGAGGCCGCGCAGGCGAGCGTCCCAGCACTTCCGCAGGGCCTTCGACTTGGCGATGAAGAAGCGCGCCGCCTCCTTGCCGATCGCCCGGCGGCAGGCGCCGAGCGGCGGAGCGGCGGGCGCCGGTCCACTCGGACCGAAGGAGAGCGCGATCAGCCGGTCCACCGCGGCGCTGCCGACGCACGTGAAACAGACCGGGATGTCCGCGTCGCCGCCCATGGCATTCGTGCACGCGCCGTTCTGGAGGTTCGGGCAGCTCCCGATGTCCCATCCGACGGCGGCGAGCGGGTCGTCGTCAGGCGTCCCGCAGCGTCCGTCCACCCCGCAGCACGCCCGGACCACCCCGGCGCTCGCCTTCTCCGCGGCGCCCGAGATGCGCAGGGCGGTCGCCGAGTCGTTCCGACATTCGGTGCCGGCCGGCAGGAGGCCGACGATCACTCGGTCCGCGCAGCGTTCGCGCGCCTTCGTCACCGATTGGACGTAGTGGGCCGCCTGCTTGGCGACCTCGCGCCGACAGCCGAGCGGCTCGCCGCGCGCCGGGTGAGCGACGAGGGCCAGCGCCAGAAAGCCCGCTGCAATGCCGGGGCGTCGCATTCGTCCGCGGCATCTAGCGCGCCAAGACGCGCACCGTCAAAGGCTCACGCGATTCGTGCGGGGCCGTGGGGTGCTGTCCCCGTCCCGGCGCCGTCTGGTTGGCGTCTACCGCGCACCGTCCTGCGCGCGCTTGACGGCTTCGATCGTTCCATCGCCCACGGCGCGACGGCTCGGCCTCGCGCTCCTCACGGACGACGGGGCCTTTACGGGGGCGCCGCGCTCCGATGCTCCCTCGCCGTCGGAGCCCCGATGGCCGCAGAGCACACCGTCACCAGGCGCCTGCCGCCGCCGACCGAGCACTCACCCGTTGCCAGGCCCCGCACGTGGCTGGCGGTGGTGGGTTGGCGGAAGGATGGGCTCGTCGGGCTAGGAGCGCGACCCAAGACATCTTGGGTCGCGAACCGGACGCGAGGGTGTTCCGTCGGGATCACGCCCGACTGTCCTGCCGCGGCTGGCGAAGCCAGCGCGGCAGACGAACACGCGCGGTTCCACGGCCACCGCAGACAGGCCCAATCGGCAACCGATAAACACGAGTGCCGCGAGACCTCTGGAACGGCGCGTGTCGGTTGTGCCGCGCTGGCTTCGCCAGCCGCGGCACGGCGGTCGCGCGTGCCGCGAGCGCCACATGCTCGCGTCCGTGCCCGCGACCCAAGAAGTCTTGGGTCGCGCTCCTAGATGAGCGCCCACGCAGCGCACCGAGGCGCTCACCGAGCGCGATAAGAAGAGGACGCCGGGATCCGGGGATTCACACGGCGCCGAGCCCTTCGTTTCACGTTTCCGGGTCCTGCGGTGTTATTCAACCGGGGTTCAGGCGACGGCGATGTCCGCCGCTTCCCAGACGGGGCGCACCTGACGACGTATTCTCGAGCCGAGGTCTGGTGATGTGTCGCTTCAGGGGCGGCAAAATCGCCGAGCAGAGATGGGTGGAATGGGAGATCAGCGCCGCTCGACCATGACCCTCGACCCGGCACACTGCTACCAGGCCGTGCTGAGCCGCGACCGCCGCTTCGACGGCCGCTTCTTCGCCGGCGTGGTCACGACCGGCGTCTACTGCCGGCCGATCTGTCCGGTGAAGCCGGCGAAGCCGCAGAACGTCCGGTGGTTCGCGTGCGCCGCCGCGGCCGAAGCCGCCGGCTTCCGCCCCTGCCGCCGCTGCCGCCCCGAGACGGCGCCCGGCACGCCCGCCTGGACCGGGACCTCGGCCGTCGTCTCGCGTGCGCTCCGCCTGATCGCCGCGGGCGCGCTGGACGACGGCGCCATGGAGGGCTTCGCGAGTCGGCTCGGCGTCGGGACGCGGCAGCTCCGCCGCCTGTTCGGGACGCACCTGGGCGCATCGCCCATGCAGGTGGCCCGCGCGCGTCGCGTCCACTTCGCGCGCGCCTTGATCGACGAGACGGACCTGCCCATGGCGGAGGTGGCGTTCGCGGCGGGATTTGGCAGCGTCCGGGACTTCAATTATGCCGTGAGGGCCACGTTCGGACGCTCGCCGACGGAGCTCCGGCGCGCGCGTGGTGCGCGCAGCCCGCGCGCGGACGGGGCCGGTCTCGCGGTCCGGCTGCCGTACCGGCCGCCGCTCGACTGGTCGGGGCTGCTCGCCTTCCTCGCGCCGCGTGCCACACCGGGCGTGGAGGCGGTGGCGGACGGCGTCTACCGGAGGACGATCGCGGTCGGCGATGCGCGGGGCACGATCGAGGTGCGTGCGGCCCCGCGCGAGCCGCATCTTCTCATGCGCGTCCGGCTCGCGCGTGCCGAGCGCCTGCTCCAGGTGGTGGAGCACGTGCGGCGTCTCTTCGACCTCGACGCGGATCCGGCGCTGATCGCGAACCACCTCGCCCGCAGCCGCGTGCTGGCGCCGCTGGTGGCGCGCCGCCGCGGTCTCCGGGTGCCCGGGGCGTGGGACGGCTTCGAGCTCGCGGTGCGCGCGGTGCTCGGCCAGCAGGTGACGGTGCGCGGCGCGACGACGCTCGCCGGGCGCGTGGTGCGCGCGTTCGGCACGCCGCTCGACCAGGCACAGGACGGACTCACGCATCTCTTTCCGCAGCCCGAGGCGCTCGCCGACGCCGACCTCGCGGCAATCGGCCTGCCGCGTGCCCGTGCCGCGACCATCCGTGCGCTCGCTGCCGCGGTGGCGCGCGGCGACCTCGTGCTCGAGGCCTCGCGCGGCCTCGAGGACGCCGTCGCGCGACTCGTCGCCATCCCCGGCATCGGTACCTGGACCGCGCAGTACGTCGCGATGCGCGCCCTGGGAGAGCCCGACGCCTTCCCGGCGGGCGACCTCGGGCTCCGGCGGGCGCTCGCCAACGGCGCGGGGCCGCTGCCGCCGGCGCGTGTCGCGGAGCTGGCGGAGGCGTGGCGGCCCTGGCGCGCCTACGCCGCGCTCCACCTCTGGACCGGCCTGGCGGGCGAACGTGGCTACGCGGAGAACGGGATGTTCCGAGCCCGTCACACGGCGGTCGCGTCCTCGTAACACGCGGACCGCGAAGGGGGGCGAGCGTGCGTGGTGGAGCGGGGTTTTCCCTGGACATTGCGACGCCCGCGGTGATACGCCGGCGCCCCAGAGGCACGATGCTCGGGGTGCGCCACCGGAGCCCGGACCGGTACGGGGAGGAGATGTTGCGTCGGGTCACCGCACGCGCGCCGTTCGGCTTCACGGTCTTCCTCGGCTGCCTGGCGCTCAGCACTCTGTTCGAGGTGCTCCAATTTCCCGAGCGCCGCGGCTGGATGGCGACGTTTGCCGCCGGTTTCGTATGCCTCGTCGCACTCTGCTGGACGCTCGTCCGCCAGCGACCGGCGTGGACCCTCCCGATCCTGCTCGGCTTCGTGAACGTCGTGGGGGTCGCACTCAACGGCTACCACGTGATCGTGGGGGCCTCGCTCGCCGCGTGCGTGTGGGTGTTGACGGGCCTGGTGGCCTCCGCCGCCGTGATCCTCCCATGGGGGAGCCGCAACCAGGCGCTTGCCTGCGTGGGGACGCTGCTCTCCTACCCGCTCCACCTCGTCGCCGGGACGGCCAATCCGCTCGCGTGGGACGCAGGCGGCACCTACCTCGCCGTGGTGATGTCGCTCAGCGTGTTCGGCGCGTCGCTGTTCGCGCGCCACGTGCGCGGCGAGCTCGAGCTGACCGCGGCCCTCGCCGAGCGCGAAGCGCGGCTGCAGAGCTACTTCGACCTCTCGCTGGTCGGCACGGCGATCCTCTCGCCCGACGGGACCTGCGACGAGGTGAACGACGAGCTCTGCCGGATGCTCGGCTACCCGGGCAGCGAGCTGCTCGGCAAGTCGTGGCGGGGCCTCGTGCACCACGACGACCGGGCGGCATTCGCCGCCCTGCTGAGGCGGATCCTCTCGGGCAGCGGGGCGCCGGAACGGCGGGACACGCGCTGCGTGCGGAAGGACGGCGAGACGACGTTCGCGATCGTCTCCCTGCGCGGCCTCCCCGGACGGCACGGAGCGATCGACCACGTCATGATGCTGGTGCAGGACATCACGGAGCGCAGGCGAACGGAAGCCGAGCGCGAGCGATACCTGGAGCGCGCGGAGGAAGCGCGCCAGCGCGCGGAGGAGGCAAGCCGCGCGAAGGACGAGTTCCTCGCCACGGTCTCGCACGAGCTGAGAACGCCGCTCACCCCGATCCTGGCGTGGTCGAACATGCTCCGCACGGAGGAGCTCGGTTCCGAGCGGAGGACGGTGGCCCTCGGCGCCATCGAGCAGAGCGCGAGGGCACAGGCGCAGCTGATCGACGATCTCCTCGACGTGTCGCGGATCGTCTCGGGAGAGTGGCGTTTGACGCTGCGCCCGGTGGAGCTGGCGCCGGCGATCGAGGCCGCCGTGCAGCTGATGCAGCCGCCCGCGGACGTCAAGGGAGTGAGGCTCGAGCTCTCGCTGCCCGGCCTTGCCGTCCCCATCCTGGGAGACCCGGAGCGGCTGCAGCAGATCGTCTCGAACCTGCTCTCGAATGCGGTGAAGTTCACGCCGCGCGGCGGGCGGGTGCAGATCACCCTCGAGCGCCTGGAGTCTCACGCGCGCATCATCGTCCGCGACACGGGCGAAGGCATCGACCCCCGCTTCCTGCCGCACGTCTTCGAACGATTCCGCCAGGCAGACAGCTCCACCACGCGACGGTACGGAGGTCTTGGCCTCGGCCTCGCAATCGTCCGCACGCTGGTCGACCTCCACGGCGGCACGGTGCGCGCCGACAGCCCCGGGAAGGGCCTGGGCGCCGTCTTCACCGTCGAGCTCCCCCTGGCCGCGAACGGCGCGTCGGCAGCCGAGGAGGCCCCGCAGCGGGAGCACGCCGTTCGGCGGGTGACGCTCGGCGGGTTGCACGTCCTGGTGGTCGACGATGACCCGGGCTCGAACGCCGTGGTGACCGCGGTGCTCGCGTCCCGCGGCGTGGAGGTCCGGACCGCCGGCTCGACGCCCGAAGCCCTGGAGATCGCCGGACGATGGCCGCCGGACGTCCTGGTGAGCGACATTGCCATGCCCGGCGACGACGGCTACGCCCTTCTCGAAAAGCTCCGCGCGCGGGAAGGGGATCTCGGGCACATCCCCGCGATCGCACTCACCGCATACGCCGGAAGCAGCGACAGGCTCCGGTTGCTCGCCGCCGGCTTCGAGGCGCACATCGCGAAGCCCTTCGACCCGGCGGAGCTGGCTGCTGCTGTCGAGGAGGCCGCGAGCCGCGGCCGAGCGCCGGCACCGTAGCGGGACCCTAGCCTCCCCCGTCGCGGATCTGGACGAGGCCGCCGAGCGCCCCGACGTACGCGGTCGCGTCCGGCCCCAGGCTCACCGGCGCGAAGTTGTTGTTGAAGCCGAGGCCGGTGCCGGCGAGCCGCTTGTAGACCGTCTGGCCGCTCCGGAAGTCGATCGCGGTGAAGTACCACGCGTCGGTGTCGTTCGGCTCGGGATCCTTGGTGTACGTGTACACGAGGCCGGCGGCGAGGGAGACCTTGGAGACGGTCGACGGGACGCGCTCCGCGCTCGTCCACACCGTGCGGCAGCCGCGCGTCCCGAGGTCGATGCGGCTGATGCCCGGCTCGGTCGTGCCGCCGTTCTCGGTCACCGTGGGCCCGCTGTAGCCGTAGTTGTTCTCGACGACGAGCGACCGCGTGCCGACACCGATCAGCGAGTTCTCCGTGGCGCCCATGCCCGCCGCGAACACGGGCTCCGTACAGAAGAGGCGCGGCCCGCTCACCGCCGCCTCCCGCCGGTAGACGAGGACGTGCATCCGCGGGTCGGCGTTGTCGGTGATCGCAACCCAGTGGCGGCCCATCAAGGTCGGCGTCGTCCCCGAGCCGAAATTCACCTGCCCGGGCTTGAGGCGCGTGCCGCGGTCGTAGGTCTCCCGCCAGGTGACGAGCGGTACGCCGCCCGCGCCGGCGTCGAAGCGGTAGAGCGCGTGGTCCGAGACGATGAACACGCCCCCTGTCTCGTCGACAGCGAACGAGTTCCCGATCGCCTCGCCGTCGAGCCGGAGGACGGCGAGGGCGCCGCTCGCCGGGTCCACGGTGCCGACCAGGCCCTGCACGGTGACGAACCAGAGGAGCCCGTGCCAGTCCGGGAGGACGGAGACGACCCCCTCGCCCACCGCGACGACCGACGAGAGGTCGTAGGTCCGGACGAGCTCGAAGCCGGGGCCCGTCGCCGATTCGGTCTCGCCCACCACCCAGATCTGTCGGTTGTTGGTCGGCGTGACGGCGCGGTCGAGGTTGTCCAGGTAGAAGTAGCCGCCACCCGAGAAGTCGCTGAAGACCGATCCTCCCGAGCCCGACCGCGGCGGGAGCGGCATCGCTGCCTCGGTCTCGAGCGTCTGCGCGTCGATGAGGACCAACCGCGGCCCCTCCACGCCGACGCAGATGGTGACGATCCGGCCCGTGCTGTCGAACGTGAGCGATCCGCACTCGGCGTTTTGGTACGTCGAGCGTCGCTCGGGCGTCCGCCCGAGCGGCCCCGAGCCGACGTAGGTGTCGGTCATGTAGGCGTCGTCGTGGATGTTGCTCCTCCCGTTGGGCGCCATGAACGGGTGCTGCGGGATGAGCGGAGCGACGATGCGGTGGGGCACTGCCGGCGCGCCGATGAAGGAGGGGACGGAGTTCGCCTCGGGGCCTTCGGGGATCGGGACGGGTGCCGTGCCGGCCGTCGCCGCCCGCGCGAGCAGCAGGGCCGCGAAGATGGCAGCGCCGCGAGTCACGCCTCTGGGTACGCTCCGCCGACCGCCAGGGCAATTCCCGCCGTCCCGTGATTGCGACCGCCGGCGAGTGGTGACTCGTGCGCTTCGCGACTCTACGGGATGGAAGGACAGACCGCGGGCGGCGGCGTCTTCGCCTGGCCTGCGAACAGCCCGGGACGGTCGGTCTTCGCCGTCGACGGCGGATTCCCGGTGAGCTTCGCCGGGGCGTCGGCACACCAGACCCCGGGGCCGAGGAAGAGCCTCACGGCCACACGTCCCTGCGAGGTCTCGTCCAGCGAGTAGGAGCCGATCCCCTTGGTCGTGATCTTGTCCGCCCGGATCGTCACCGACCGCACGGGGCCTCCGCCGGGCACCCGCGAGCTGCGGAAGCTGTAGCCCCTCGGTTTGGTGCTCGTCCCGAGGTAGCGCCAGCCCCGAGAGTCGAGGCTGTAGAACTGCTTGTCGTTCGTCCGGCCCGCAGAGTTGTAGAAGAGGAGCGTGCCGCTCGTCGTCGGCTGAGTCGGATCGGAGGGGTCGAGCCGCGCGGGTGGCGCGATGCGGTTCGCCGGCGCGTCCGTCCTCGTGGAGGACGTGAACGAGAAGCTCTGCTTGACGGGGTCGGTCAGGTCGTCCGTCAGCTTGAGCGCCGTCGTCTCGATCAACGTCGGAGCGGGCGCGGTGGTCGTCGTGCTCGACGTCGAGGTCGTCGTCGTGGTGATGCTCGTGGTCGTCGGTCCGCCGCCGGGGATGCTCGCGGCATCCGCCGGGTCGCTGCCCGCGTCGAGCTCGTCGCGATCGAAGAAGCCGTCCTCGTCGCGGTCGATGCCGACACGCTGCCCGGAGCCGGGCGGGACGCAGGTGTAGGTCCGCTCCTGCCCCGCCACGGCCGCCTGCGCCCGCAGCGACGCGTCGCTGAGGAGCGGCTCCGTGACCCGGTCGCTGCGGAACGTCCCGCTCGCCTGCCGGACCCAGCCGCGCTGCTGGCCGCCGAGGTTGCCCTTCACGACCACCTCGCACTCGCCCGCCGCGGCGCGGGCGATGAGCAGGTTGATGCGCCCCCCGACCGTCGCCGCGTTGGTGCTCGTGAGCGTGATCTGCTGCCCGACGATCGGCGCCAGGTTGCTGTCGAAGGCGAGCACGAACTGCTCGAGCTCCGCACGCTCGGTGTCGTTCACGCCGAACACGTTGGCGCCGTGGAAGCGGAAGAGCGTGTCGACGCTGCCGTCGTGCAGGAAGCCGAAGCCGCGGACCTGCCGGCCGAGGCTCGCGGCGTCGCCATCCCGGAAGAAGGCCACCTTCGGCATGCCGAACATGCCGACCTTCTGGTAGGCGTTGCGCAGGTGGGGGATCTTGAACTCCTGTGGCTCCCCCTCGATCGACATGAAGCCGTCGGTGCCGAAGAAGCCGGATGACGGGTTGAGCGCGTGGCAGCCGTTGCAGTTCTCGACGATGTCGGTGGTCCGTCCGAAATAGAGGTCGTGCCCGGCCTGCTGGTCGGCCGTGAGCGAGTTGTCGAGCGCCCGGTTCGGGTTCGGCGGGTGGGTGACCTGGAGGATGAAGTCGGTGAAGCGCTGCATGTCGGTGCTGCTGATCGGTCCGCCGCGGCCGAGGAGCCCGTCGAAGGCGACGATGAAGCGCTTGAAGTCTGCGTCCTCGTCGAACGCGCTGCCGCCGGGGTTGTTCGCGCCCGAGCGGTCGCCGCGCCAGTGCATGGGTCCGTGGTTCGCCATGCCGCGCAGGCTCTGCGTCGTCATCGGGCCCTTGAGGGGACTGAACGTCGAGCCGCCGCCCACGCGGAACGGGTTGTTGTTCGCGAGCGGGACGTCGTCGGGGTTGCCGAGGTCCCAGGCGAGGCTGTCGAAGTCCGCGAAGACGTGGCAGGCGGCGCACGCCGCCTCGCCGTTGCTCGAGGTGAGCTGCGCGTCGTAGAGGACGGGACGCCCGTTGCGCACGCTCGCCGGCTCGGGGCTGTGGACCGGCAGGTGCGCGGTCTCGAGCCGCGTCGCCGTGTCGATCACCGAGATCGAGTCGTCGAAGCGCGTCATCACGTAGAGGCGGCCGTGCGCCTCGTCGAGCACGAGCCCCGTCGGACCACCCCCGCTGACGGGGATGTGATCCGCGGCGTCGGGGACGAAGGTGTCGTTCTCGAGCGCGGCGGTGCTGAGCACGCCGACCTTGCTCGAGCCGAAGGCGGCGACGTAGAGCGTCGCCCCGTCGCCGCTCACCGCCAGGCCGAGCGGCGTGGCGAGGCTCCTGTCCTTGACGCCCGCCGGGCTCGGGACGACCGCATAGTCGATGTGCTTGTTCAGATGTCGCGGCAGGGCCGCCGCGCCGTCGAGCACCGTGATGCGGGCCTCGTGCAGGTGTCCGCGCACGGTGGTCGGCGCGGGAGCGCCGGGCACGGTCGCGGCGAAGGTGCCGGGCCCCTCGAAGCGGACCTCGTTCCGTGCTTCCGTGTTGCTCACGTAGACCTTGCCGCTGACCGGGTTCACCGCCATGTTGAAGAGCACCGTGCCGACGCTCGTGAAGGCGCCCGTCTCGGCCGGCGGGTTCGCCGTCGCATCGATCGCGAACACGTCCTCGTCCGGCAGCGAGAAGCGCACCGCGGGGCTCCAGTTCCGTCCGAGCCGATCCTCCCACCGGCCGCTCGACGGGTCGAACCTGACGATGAGGCCGGTCTCGGGTCCGGCGGTGCCCTGGAAGTTCCTGTTGGGCGCCGGCAGCCCGCCCGGCATAACGCTGCCGTCGGAGAGGGTACAGGGCGCGGCCGAGGTGCCGCCGTCGCAGACGAGACCCTCGGAGAGGCTCGTCGTCTGGTTGCCGGAGTGGAAGACGGCCGCGTAGACCGTGCCTCCCCCCGGGGCGACGGCGAGCGCCCGCGGCGTGTCGCCGAAGAGGGTGACCCTGGTGAGCGGCGTGCCGCCGAGCGAGGTGCCGAGGTTCGTCGCATCGAACACCCAGACGTCGGCGCGGCCGATGCCCTCCGTCGTGAGGTCGGCCAGCGCCACCCCGCTGTTCTGGCCGCGGTGCGCCGTGGTGATGAACGCCCGGTTGCCCCCCGGACCGGCGAACACGATGTCGCGCGGCTCGTCGCCGACCAGCAGCGTGCGCGTGACACGCGGTGGCACCGAGGCGACGTCGACGATGCTCACGCTGTCCGAGAGGTGGTTCACCACCCAGACCTCGCCGTTTGAACGCGCGGCGACGGCGACCGGCTCCAGGCCGACGGGCACGGAGCCCGCGTGCGTGAGCCCGCCGGCCGATACGGCGAAGATCTCGAGCCGGTCATCCGGCGTGTTGACGGCGAACAGCCGGCTGCCGTCGGGCGAGAGCGCGAGCGGCCGGACCTGGCCGCTCTCGAAGGTGACGAACGAGGCGCCGAGCGGCGGCGCAGCGGCGAGGAGCAGCGCAAGCAGGGCGGGGAGACCGCGGCCGAGCGGGCCTGGGAGCATCGAGACCCCCTTTGGAGGGGTCGAGGGATACCATGCTCGCCTGCTCGCGCGCCAACTTTTTTTCGCTTCTCAACGGGACCGCTCGACTCATTGCCAGGCGCGCGGCAAGGGCTGGCCGGCCGAGGCCACAGCGCGCGTCGGTACCCGGCGTGCCGAGGACCGGGGTGCTCACCGGCCGCGAGGAGCAGTGACCCTACTTGCGACGGCGGGTGCGTTTGGGCGCTCGCCCACCGTCGCTGGCACGATCAGGACGGCTCGCGGTCCGGTGCAGCGCCTGGTCAGGCAGGCGATCATAGGCCTCAGGCTCTTTCGACGGGATCTTACGGAGAGCTCGTTCGAACTTCGCACGGCTACCCCGGCCAGCCCGCTCACGAAGGTACTCCACGGTCATGAGCGCCGACATCTTCTCCGCCACCGCAGAGGTGATGAGCTGGTTGATTGATACGTCGTCACGCTCGGCGATCTCGCTCAACCGACGATGTAGCGAGTTCGGCAGCCTCAAGCTCAGAGTGCTCATCGAAGTTCTCCAATCCTCTTCAGGAGTCCCTGAGGGGTCAGGGCCTTGAGACCAAATTGCTCGATCCCTCCGAAGTCCTTCCGGTTGTGGGTCACGACGGCTTCACACCCGGCCGCCACGGCCACCTCAAGAACCATGTCATCCCGGATATCCCGCAGAAAGGGTCTCCAGAGGAAGAATATCTGCTGAAGTTGGGCCACGCTGCAGACGTAGTCGAGGATGTCGCGGACATCGCCCCGAGTGAGGTTGGCTTCCTCAAGATTGCGAAGCAGGGCATCTTCGTACTCCAGGATCAGCGGAACCGACAAGGCAATCTCGAACTTGCCCGATCCGACCAGGGACAGGACCCGGAAGGACGCACCGCGGCGGGAACGGACGGCTGCGACGGCGACATTCGTATCAAGAACCACCCTGGGCCCCACCACGACGGTATCGTATACGATACCATCGATGATTCGCAAGGGCCAGTCATGAGGACCGGGTGCTGGAGACTCAGAACTGCCTGACTAACTAAGGAAGCCACATGGCAACGATCGGTACGACCATCCGCGTGACGCTGCCAACCCGGGTCAAGCGGAAGCTCGACAAGGTGGCGGCGTCCACCCGACGGACGCCGTCCACGGTCGCGGCCAAGGCTATCGCCTGGTACCTAGAAGACGAGGCAGCGTTCATCGCCGCCGTCGAAGCCGGCTTGGAGGACGCTGCGGCCGGCCGCGTGGTGGAGCACGCCGAGATCCGGGCTTGGGTCGATAGTCTGCGACCCAGGCGACGTGCGGCGCGGCGTTGAGGCTCGTCTGGACGCGCCGCGCGGCCGACGACCTTGCCGAGATACACGCCCTTCCAGCCCCAGATCGTGGCCACGACATCGGGGCCCGGGGCCCCACTCTCAGCGCGCAGCCGGCAGCGTCTCGGCGTCCCACGGGATGTAGCGGACGCCCGGCAGCGGCTCCGGCGCGTGGAACTCGACCGCCGTCGTGTGCCGCGACGTCAGGCGCCGCCGGCCGCCCGGCGTCACGACCTCCACCTCGCACGAGGCGACGTCGCTCTGCGCGACGTGGAGCTCGCGCCCGTCGGGGTCGCGGTAGACGTAGCCGACCAGGCTCTCCGGCGCACACCAGGCCCGCGCCGCGATCGTGTGCCGCGCCGAGGCGGCGCGGAGCTCGAGCGTCGTCGGGCCGGATGCGGCGACGCGGTTCCGCAGCGTCTGGACCACGCCGGTGAGCGCCACGTCGCCCTCGGCGCTCCGCCACACGACGGGCGTGAGCCACGGCCCGGGGATGGGGCCGAGGACCTTCCGGTCGAGGCGAGCCGAGGCCGCCTCGAGCCGCGCGCTCGGATCCTCCGCGAACGCCGGGCAGTAGAGCCACGAGAGCTCCTCCACGTGACGCGTCCCCCAGATGTGCGCCTGCAGCCCCGGCGAGGCCTCGAGGCGGCGCGCGACGCCGTCGACCGCGATCGTCCCGCTGAAGATGGTGTCCGCGTTCGGCCGGGACACGCGCACGGGCAGCGGCAGCTGGCGGAGGAGCCACGGCTCCGACTCGGCGGGCCGCTCGGCCGGGATGAAGGTGAGGTCCCAAACCAGCCGCCGGCCGCTCCCCGCCACGGCACCCGCGACATAGCCCTGCTCGAGGACGCACGAGCCGATCCGGATCCCGAAACGATCCGGCTGCCCGGCGTCGTAGGCCTCGGCCGAGTGAATCGCCTTGAGCGCGACGCTCGGCTCCGCTGCCTGCGCGTCGTACCACGCGGCCCACACGATCGCGCGGGCCGCGCCCGGCGCGCTTCGGGCGGGCGCGAAGGTGGTGTAGCGGAGCCAGAGGGCGCTCGCGGTGGGCGGATGGAAGACGACGAGGAACCAGATCTCGACGAAGCCGGCGTCGCCGCGCCAGCGAGGCAGGTTGGCGCGCTCGCTCGCCGTCATCGTGGCCGGCATGGTAGCGTCCGGGTCGCATGGATGACAGGCGGGTCCCGACCGACCTCGCGACGCTCCCCAAGGCCGAGGTCCACATCCACCTCGAAGGCGCCATCCGCCCTGCCACGCTCGACGAATTCTCCCGCCGGGCCGGCCTCAGGGTGCCGCGCACGTTCAGCGACCTGAACGGCTTCATCCGCGCGATCTCGGGTGCGTGGACGACCATGATGCACGCGGGCGACTATGCGCGGCTCGTCCGCGAGTACTGCGAGGACGCCGTCCGGAGCGGCATCCGCTACGCGGAGCTCGAGCTGGTGCCAGGCGGGCGGCCGTACGACTGTCTCGGCGAGGCGGTCGAGGCGGCGGCCCGACAGCGCGACATCGTCGTGCGCTTCGTCGCCGGCCTCAACCGCGACCTGCCGCTCGAGCTCGCGTGGATGATGCTCGAGGCGGCAAAGGGCGTCCCCGAGGTCGTCGCCGTCGGCCTCGGCGGTGCGGAGAGCGGCTTCCCGCCCGAGCCGTTCTCCAAGCTCTTCGCCGAGGCGCGCCGCCGCGGGCTCCGCTCGGCGCCGCACGCCGGCGAGGACGCGGGTCCCGCGTCGGTGCGCGGCGCGCTCGACGCGCTCGGCGCCGAGCGCATCCAGCACGGGGTGCGTGCGGTGGAGGACCCGGCGCTCCTGGCCGAGCTCGCCGCCCGCGGTATCCCGCTGGCGGTCTGCCCGACGTCGAATTTGCGCCTCGGCGTGGTCGCGTCGCTCGACGCGCATCCGCTGCGACAGCTCTGGGAGGCGGGCGTGCGCGTATCGGTCAACACCGACGACCCGGGGTTCTTCGGCTGCGACCTCGTGGGCGAGTACGCGATCGCGGGGCGGCTCCTCGGGCTCGACCGCGCGGGCTACGCGCGGCTCGCGCGGAACTCGGTGGAGAGCTCGTTCGCTCCAGAGGCGGTGAAGGCGGATCTGCGGGCGGCGATCGCGGAGTGGGTGTAGACGCGCGGATTCCGTCATCTACTGACCACTCCGTTGACCCGGCCCGCCGCGCGGGCGGGCCGGGAGTCGAACCGAACGGAACGGGCGAGGGCTACGCCTTGCTCATCGACCAGGCGACCTTGGTCTCTTCCTTCGGCTTGATCGAGACCTTCTCGGTCTTCTTGCCGAGCTTCTCCTGCCAGAGCTCGACCTCGTAGTCGCCGGGCGGCAGGTCGGTGATCTTGAACGCGCCGGTGGCGTCGGTCAGCGCGACGTAGGGCTGGTCCGTGGCGACCCACCACGCGCTCATCCAGCCGTGCACGTCGCACTTCACCGGGATCGTCTCGGGCTTCTCGACCTTGATCTGGATCTTCGGCTTGAACTTGGGCTGCGCCTGGTTGCTCGGCGGGTTCGCGGTGCCGAAGGTGTGGATGTTGTGCAGGATGCCGTCGCTGTTGAGGACGTCGACGGTGCTGCCGGCGGGGAAGAGGAGCACGTGCGGCTTGTACTCGCACGTCTTCTGATCGAAGACCGGGTCCTGCGCGGGCAGCTCGAGCTTCTTGCCCTTCTGCGCCTTGACCGTCACGACCACGTTGGCGAGCGCGCCATCCGACCCGACCACGAGGTCCGGCGACATCTTCTCCTTGCCGCACACCTCGGGATCCTTCGAGACCTCGAGCTTGGCGGGGGGCGGCGGCGTGCCCTGGAACTTGACGGTGCCGGAGAGCGTGCCGCCGTCGGTGACCGCCATCGCCTCGTAGGCGGCGGCACGGGCGGCGAGGCCCGCCACGAGGGCGACGGCGAGCGCGGACGGAACGAGGTATCTTCTCATCGTCTCATCTCCTCCTACTGGCTCGGGCCGGGCGCGCCCGTGACGACACGCGCCGCCTGCTGCGGCGACGGCGGCGCCTCGGGCATTCCCAGCGACAGGATGTAGTCGCGCAGCGCGCGAATCTGCGCCTCGTCGTCCCCGCCGAGCACGTCGGGCGGCCCGCCGGGGAAGAACGACGGCATCTTGGTGCCGGGCATCACCTTCTGCGGGTCGTGGAGCCACTTGACGATCCACTCGGGGCTCAGGCGGACGTGGGCCAGCGCGAGGTCCGGCGCCCATCCCTCGGGCGGACCCTGCGGCTTCTGCGCGCCACGCTGGTGGCAGGAGAAGCAGTCGAAGTAGTCCTTGGAGGTGAGGAGCCTGCCGGCTTCCACGTTCTCGGCCTTGAGCGCCGCGCGCTCGAGGTGCACGAACGGCACCTGCACCCGGTCGAGCGCCTCGAAGTAGCCGACCACGGTGTTCGCCTCCTCGTCGGCGAGGCCGAAGGTGGGCATGCGGACCTGGAGCCACGGCCGGATCGGCACCGGCGCCTTCACGAAGTTGAAGAGCCAGTCGGCCTGCACCTTCTCGCCCTCGCCGTTCAGGATCGGCGGGGCGAGCGTGGGCTGCTCCTGGTAGAGCCGGCGGATGTCGCCGCCGCGTCCCTCGATCACGTGGCAGCCGGTGCAGTTGTAGCGCGCGACCAGGCGCCGGCCGGCGACGATCCGATCTTCGCCGGGCGGGCGGTAGAGATACTTCACCGGCACCTTGCTGTCCGTCCGGCTCGAGAGAAAGGCGCGGAGCGCCTTGATGTCGTCCTCGGCCAGGTCGAACTGCGGCATCACCTGCTCGATCCACTTGGTGGCGTAGGTGCGCGGGCTCGCGAGCTTGTTGTACGTCCAGTCGTCCCACGTCTCCGGGATGTCGGTCCGGTCGCCGAAGAAGAGCTCCTCCCTGGTCTTCGAGCCGAAGGCGGAGAGCTCGACGCCGATGCGCGACTCGTTCTCCATGCCCGGGATGTCGTGGCAGCCGGCGCAGCCGTACTTGCGGACGAGCTTCTCGCCCGCCTCGGCGCTGGCCGGGTCGGCGAGCCGCGCTTCGAGCGCCGCGGGCGCGGGCCGTTTCTCGCCGAGCGTCGCCAGGTAGGCCGTGATGGCGCGCGCCTCGTCGTCGGCGAGGCGGAGGCTCGGCATGCGGGCCACCGGCGAGTAGCCGCGCGGGTTCTTCAGCCAGTGGTAGATCCAGCGCGTATCCGTCTTCTCCGCCACCTTCGCGAGGTTCGGGGCGATGTCCTTGTTGGCGCCGAGCTGGCCCGCCACCTCGTCCGCGGCGAGCGCGTGGCAGGCGCGGCAGCCGAGCGTCTCGACCAGCGCCTTCCCCTTGGCGGCGAGCTCGCCGCCCGCGGCGCCCGCCGGTGCGGGGTGCGCCGCGAGCCATTCCTCGCTCGGCTGCCTGGTGTCCGAGAGCAGGAAGGCGGCGATCTGGACCGCCTGCTCCTCCTCGAACATGAAGTTCGGCATGCGCGTGCGCGGCCGGAACTCGTGCGGGTTCCTGATCCAGCGGACGAGCCAGCCGTGGTCGACCTTCGCGCCGATGCGCCGGAGCGACGGCGCGATCGACGTGACACCGCCGATCTTCGCGAGGTCCTCGTAGCCCTCGGTCAGGTGGCAGCCGTGGCAGCCGAGCTGCTCGAAGAGCCGCTCGCCCCGCCCGATCTCGTCCGCCACCTCGAGGTTCTGCACTCCGGCGTGGCACTTGATGCACTGGGCGGTGATCTTCTCGCCGCGCAGGAGCGGCCGCTCGATGAACTCGACGTTCTCGAGGTGCCCGTGCTCGTCGACGAAGTTCCCGTGCGCCGTCTCGGGGCTGTTGACCGCCGGCCCCTGGCCGCCGTGGCAGGGCGTGCAGCCGAACTTCTCGGGCGGATGCTTGGCAAGCAGCAGCTCGCGACGGGGATGGGTCTTCCACGGGTTCGGCTGGTCCTCGAATCCCGGCTTGTTGATGCCGGCGTGGCACGACATGCAGCGGTCGACGCGCGCCACTGGCTTGTCGAAGTTGTTGCGGTCGAACTCCTCGAGCACGACCTGCTGGATCTTCGGGATCTTCGGCTGCCAGTCGAAGCCGAAGAAGGGCGGCTCGGCCTTCGGCCCGGGGAAGTAGCCGAGCGACACGCCCTCGAGCTTCTGCTGCAGGTCTTCCCTGGCAGTGGTGAGCTTCGCGACCTCGTCCTCCGCCGTCTTGACGGCGCCCTCGACCTGCTTGATCTCGTTCTGCAGCGCCTCGATGTGCTGCTGCGAGTCGGTGTAGATGCGCTGCCGCTCCGCCCGGACCTGCTCCTTCGCCTCGATCTCCGCGAGGAGCGCCTCGGTCGGCCGGCCGGCGTGGAGGGCGTCGTCGTACTTGAAGCGCAGCTCCTCGAGCTCGCTCTTGATGAAGCGCAGGTTCAGGTCCTTCGACTGGTCCTCTTGCTGCGCGCGCCGGAGCTCGCGCTGGAGGTCGGCGATCTTGCGCGCGTTCTCGCCGGACGACACGCTGGCGTGAGCGTCGGCGAGCGCCTTCGTCGCCTGCCGGTAGGCGGGGTCGGCGTCGAGCCGCTGCTGCTCGGCGGCGATCGCGTCCTCCAGGCGCCGGATCTCCAGGCGGTTGAACTCCGCCTGGTACTTCTTCCACGGCCGGCGGAAGATGTTGTCGTCGGCGATGCACCAGAGGGCGCCGACGAAGAGCAGCAGCGAGGTGACGAGCCAGACGGCGCCGTAAGACCGCTTCTCGTCGTCGATCGGGGCGTCGCGGCGGGGCATGCTAGCTCAGGCCCGGCGCTCGAGCAGGCGACCCACCCAGAAGAGGGCGCACCCGGTCGCCGCCATGTAGAGCTCCTTCCACTGATCCCCGTGCGCCACGCCGACCCAGAGCCCGAGGCCGACGTCGGCAAAGCCGATCGCCTGCAGGAGCTTCGCGAAGAGGAGCACCGGACCCCGCCATCCGTGGCGCGCGCACGCCGTCAGATGTTGATGCTGAAGTACGGCGTCTTCAGCACCATGATGTACTTGATGTTGAGGAGGTGCCGCATCAGCATCTTGGCGACCACCGCCCACATGTTGAGGAAGAGGAAGCCCGTCAGCCCGAAGCGCGCCCACCCCCAGCGCTCCATGAACGCGGAGAAATTCGCGCCCTGCACCCACCGGCAGAAGGCGTAGAAGCCCACGTAGCCGACGACGAAGTAGCCGCCGACGATCAGTGCGCCGACGAGGGTGGCCATGGTCTCGTCGCGCACGCCGAGCAGGAAAGGGAGGTCGACGTTGGTGAGCGCCTCCACCTTGTGGGGGTCCCACTTCTCCCAGAACCAGAACCAGTTCCACCCGGGGCCCCGCAGGAACGTGCCGATGATGATCAGCGACACCCAGAGGATGTGGAAGCCGACGATGAACGTCATGATCTCCCACTTCCGGTCCTTCCAGCAGTAATAGCCGTTCCCCTTCGGGTTGATGTCGAGGTACGGGATCACCATGAGGCCGAGGATGATGAAGGTGGGCAGCACGACGCCGGCATGCCAGGGGTCGAAGAAGACGAGCATCTCCTGAAGGCCGAGGAAGTACCACGGCGCCTTCGACGGGTTCGGCGTGCGCGTCGGGTTGGCCGGCTCCTCGAGCGGCGCGTCGACGAGCAGCGACCAGACGATCAGCAGGATCATCACACCGCACGCGATCAGAAACTCGTTGCGCACGAGGTGGGGCCAGGTGTGGATCTTGTCGTCGCCGGGGCCGGTCGCCTTCTTGATCGGGACCTCGATCTGCTTGGCGCCGGACGGTACGGCCTTCAAGGGAGTCGCCATGGCTTCCTCAGGTGTTCTCGCGCTCGGCGCTCCGGCGTGCCGACCAGAAGAGGGCGACAATGATCAGGACGAAGACGAGCGGGACGGTGAGCACGCGGCCGCGCGGGAAGACGAACGTCAGCACGATCAGGATGATGGTGCCGATGATGCCCTTCGCCTCCGGCGGCATCTGTCCTACAGGGCCGGGCCCGAGAACCCGTCGCGCCGGATGCGCCAGAAGTGGACGGCCATGAAGAGGCTCGCGACCAGCGGGATGAAGATGCAGTGGAGGATGTAGAAGCGCAGGAGCGTGTGCGGACCGATCTCGCCGCCGCCGAAGAGGAAGGCGCGGGCGTCGTACACGTTGTTGAGTCCCGGGATGAGTTCGTGTCCCGGGCCCTCGTGCCCCAGGAGCGGTGTAGCCCGTCCCATGTTCGATCCCACCGTGACCGCCCAGATCGACAGCTGATCCCACGGCAGGAGGTAGCCCGTGAAGGAGAGCAGCAAGGTCAGCACGAGCAGGATCACGCCCACCACCCAGTTGAACTCGCGCGGCGGCTTGTAGGAGCCGGTCAGGAACACGCGGAACATGTGCAGCCAGACCGCGATCACCATGCCGTGCGCCGCCCAGCGGTGCATGTTCCGCATGAGCATCCCGAACGGCATGTCGAACTCGAGGTACTTCATGTCGGCGTACGCATACTCCGCCGTCGGGCGGTAGTAGAACATCAGGTAGACGCCGGTGACGACCGTCACCAGGAACATCATGAAGGTGATGCCACCCATGCACCAGGTGAAGCGCAGCCGCGTGGCATGACGGCGCACCTTCGAAGGGTGCAGGTGGAGCCACACGTTCCCCGACACCATGAGGATGCGGTTGCGGGGTGTGTCGTCGTAGCCGTGGCGGAAGATCGACTTCCAGACCTCCGACTCGGTGACCTGCTCCTTGATCTCGTCCCACTTCGACATCAGTCTCCTTCGCTCAGACCTTGAGGAACGCGCCGGGCTTGGTCCACTCGCCCTTCTCGTAGAGGTACTTGACGCTCTTGTCGATGAGCAGCTGCCCGTCCTCGGCCCGCGTGATGCGCAGCCGCTCGAGCGGGCGCGGCGCCGGCCCCTCGAAGTTGACGCCGGTCTTGTAGAAGCCGCTCCCGTGGCACGGGCACTTGAACTTGTTCTCGGCCGCGAGCCAGCGCGGCGTGCAGCCGAGGTGCGTGCACTTGGCGAACAGCGCGTAGAGCCCCACCTCGGTGCGGATGATCCAGACGCGCTGGTCCTTCTTGAACTTCTCGCTGACCTCGCCGATCGCGTAGTCGGTCGGCAACCCCGCCTTGAACGTCGACGGCGGCGTGAACAGCACGCGCGGGAACGCCGAGCGGATGGCGGCGAGGAGCGTGACGCCCGAGAAGGCGGTGAAGACGCTCCACCCGAAGCGTCCGAACACGTCGCGCCGCGACCATAATCCCCCGAGCGCGGCGCGCTCGCGCGCGCGTTTGTCGCGCTCGCGCTGCTGCTCGACCCGCCGCCGCGCCGCGAGCGCCTCCTGATCCTCCGCCTGCGCCTCTCCCTTCGCCATCAGTGGCAATTCCCCCTCACCTCGACGACATTAGCTCAAGTCGAAACGCGAGCAAGCGGCACCCCGTCTCGCCTCCCCGCCGCACCTCGGGTCCCGCACCTAGCGCCGACGGACCAGCGTGTCGACAAGGCCCCATACGACCATCACCCCCGCCAGCGTGAGCATGACGAGGCCGAAGGGCGCAAAGAGGAGCAGCAGCGGGAGCGAGACCAGGCCGAGCAGGAGGCCGAGGGCGAGGGGGTTGAACGGGGCTGCGCGCGCTCCGGGAGCCTCCCCAGGCGGCGCCTCCGCGAATTCCGTCTCCTCTTTGAGCAGGCCGATCGCATACTCGCGGAGATCTTGCCGGTGCTCGGGGCCCGCGCGGCTCACCACCTCCGCGAGGCGCCGCGTGAGGTCCTCGACTTCGGCGTCGAGCTCGCGCTGTTGCTCCTCCGCGGCGTCCGGCGTGCGCCGATCATCCGTCAAAATCCTTCGCCTTCTAGGCCGCGACGCGGGGCGTTGTCAAACGAGGAACGCGGAGAACTCAGCGAACGGGAAAGGTAATCGTGAGGTCGCGCGCGCCGCGTCGGAGCAGCAGCCGGATGGGTTCGCTCGTCGTGCGCGCGCCCGCCCGGTCGGCGAGCTCGCCCACCGAGCGGACGGGCTCGCCGTCGAGTGCCGTGATCACGTCGCCGCGGAGCGCCTCGTGCGCGGGGGCGTCGTCGCCGACGTCGGAGACGAGCACTCCCTTGGCCTCGGGCGCCTTGAAGAAGACGGCGATCTCGGGAGTCAGGTCCTGGAGGGTGAGGCCCCAGAGGTGCGCCGCCGCGGGCGTGGCGTGCGCGGCGCGCGACTTCACGAAGACCTCGTCGGCCACCAGGATCGGCCCGTGCAGCCGGAGCGCGAGCGCGATGGCGTCGCTCGGCCGCGCGTCGAGCGAGATGTCCTTCCCGTCGGCGCCCGCGAGGTGGAGGGTCGCGAAGTAGGTGTTGTCCCGCAGGTCGCCGATCACGACGCGGTCGAGCCGGGCGCCGAGGCTCTCGACGAGCCGCTTCATCAGGTCGTGCGTGAGCGGCCGCGGCAGCGGCACGCCCTGTATCTCGGCGGCGATCGCCTGCGCTTCGAAGGGGCCGATCCAGATCGGCAGCTCGCGCCCACCCTTGCCCTTCTCGACGAGCTGCACGACCGGCGAGCCGGTCGTCGGATCGAGCCGGACGTCGCGCACCTCGACCTCGACCGGTGCCGCCGCGGCCCACGCGAGGCCGGTTGCCACCGAGACGAGCAGCGCGGAGCGCCCGAGCATTTCCTTGCATTCTACAGGCGCCGCCTGCGGCGGCAATACCGTTTTCAAGTCGGCGGGGCCGCGTGCCGAGATCCCGACCGGGGAACCGATGCGCACCGACCCGAAACGGCAACCGCGCCATGCCCTCGTGCTGGCGGGAGGCGGCATCGTCGGGGGCCTCTACGAGGTGGGGGCGCTGCTCGCGCTCGACGCCCTGCTCGAGGGGTTCACCGTCTGCGACTTCGATCTCTACGTCGGGTCGAGCGCGGGCGCCTTCGTGGCCGCGCTGCTCGCGAACCGCGTGACGCCCGAGCGCCTGCGCGAGACGCTCGAGCACGACCGGCGCACCCTCCCCCGTCTCTCGGGCTCGCAGTTCCTCTCGCTCCCCTGGCGGAGCTACCTCGCCACCCTGCCGCGGCTGGCGGCGAGGCTGCCGCGCGTCGCCGTCGCGCTCTGCGTCAACTGGCGGGAAGCCCTCGTGCTCGAGACGCTGACCTCCCTCCTCGGGCTCCTGCCGCACGGCATCTTCAGCCTCGACGGCCTCGAGGCGTACGTGCGCGACGTGCTGACGCGCCCCGGGCGCACGAACGACTTCCGGCGCCTCAGGCGCCGCCTCTACATCCCCGCCACCGTGCTCAACACCGGCGAGGTCCACGTGTTCGGCGCGACCCCGCGCGAGCGCACGCCGATCTCGGCCGCGGTCGCCGCCTCGGCCGCCGTGCCGCTCCTCTTCGAGCCCGTGCGCATCGACGGCATCGACTACGTCGATGCGGCGGTCACCAAGACCGCGCACGCCGGGCTCGCCGTCGAGTGCGGGGCGCGCCTCGTCGTCATCGTGAACCCCGTCCGGCCCCTGGTGCTCGAGAGCGCCGCGCGCGGGTCGATCCGCGACGGCGGGCCGCTCGCCATCGCGGGCCAGGGCCTCCGCGTCGTCCTCCACCGCCGGCTGCGCGACGGCCTGCGCCGCCACGCGCGCGAGCACGCCGACACCGACCTCGTGCTGCTCGAGCCCTACGAGCGGGACATGCGGCTCTTCGACTATCATCTGATGACGTACGGGCACCGCCACGAGGTCATCCGCCGCGGCTACCGGACCACCGTCAAGACCATCCTCGCCGATTTCGACCGCTACCAGGCGCTCTTCGCCAAGCACGGCATCACGATGGCGTCGCGGGCGGACATCGAGCGGCGGGCGCGGCGCTGGAGCAGCGCGGCGCGGCGGGCGGCGTAGCTCGCGTCGTACCCCGTCGGGTGACGGGCCGGGAGGGCGGAGGTGCTACCGCGCGCGCATGACAAGCGGCCCTTCAGTGCAGGCCCGGTCCGCTCGACCTAGGACGGTCGACGGTGCGCGGCGACCGAAAGTATTAGTTCTCGCGTACAAACGTCCGTGCGGCTGCACCGCAGATTTTTTTATTTTTTTTCTTGACAATCGAAGCTGGGCGGGAGTACGTCCTACCCCGCGTCTTCAGAGCGAGGTCTCCATGTGGAAGCGGGCGCCGCCGGTCAGGGCCTGGGAACATCCAGGCAACTCCCTACGTGATCAGTGAAGGCACGCAGCGGCGCATGGCAAGGAGGCCAAATGAGACCGATGACGGTTGGATTCCGGGGGGCGATCGTGGCACTGGCGCTCATCATCGCCTCCCCCGCACGCGCGCAGTTCAACATCCCCACGACGATCACCAACCTGTCCGGGTTCGGGATCCCGCTCGACGGGATCCTCGTCGAGGCGGCCCAGGGGCATAACGACGACCTCGCGACGTTCGCCGACGGCCAGCTCACCTTCACCGAGGTGGACAGCCTCCCCGAGCTCGGACCGATCTTCAACAGCCGATCGTGCGGCGCCTGTCACTTCCAGCCCGCGCTCGGCGGCTCCGGACAGTTCATCAACGAGGTCCGCGTGCGCAACAACACGGCCGGCGGACCCCTCCACATCTTCGCGAGCGACAACATCCTCCGCGCGGGGCCCCAGAAGCAGGGCACGACGACGATCTTCCCGGCGGGGCTCGAGTCGACGCCTCTCGGCTGCCAGATCACCGCGCCGAAGTGCACGCAGTCGGTCTGTCAGACCGAGGAAGCGAGCCGGACGACATTCGTGACGACGCTCAAGATCTGCAATCCGACGAGCAGCGCGTTCCTCTCCGGCACGAACTGCACGGCCGAGCGGCAGTCGACGCCGCTGTTCGGATTCGGCCTGGTCGAGGCGGTCGCGAACTCGACCTTCGTCGCGATCGCCAACAGCCAACCGCTGGCCATCCGCGGCACGGTGAAGACGGTCGTCGAGCTCGGCGCGACCCGCGTCGCGCGCTTCGGATGGAAGGACGACGTCGCGACGCTGCGCGGCTTCGCGGCGGACGCCTACCTGAACGAGATCGGCATCACCAACCCCGACGCGCCGAACGAGCGCAGCAGCTGCGCCCTCGGCGTCACCAAGTTCGGCGTGCTGCTCGACGCGGCCGACGACCCCGAGGACACGATCCAGAGCGACGGGCGCGCCGACATCGACCGCTTCGCGGACTTCATGCGGGGACTGGCACCGCCGCCGACTCTCAACCAGAGCAACTCCGCCCAGGCGGGGCACACGCTCTTCAACCAGATCGGCTGCGGCGGCTGCCACGTCGAGAGCATCACGACCGCCGCGAACCCTGCCGCCTTCGTTCCGCCGACCAGCGGTGGCGTGCCCATCACCTCGAGCCTGAACAACATCCTCGCCAACCAGACCTTCCACCCGTTCAGCGACTTCCTGCTGCACGACATGGGCTCGCTCGGCGACGGGATCACGTCCGGGGCTGCCGGACCGCGCATGATGCGCACCGCCCCGCTCTGGGGCGTACGCGGCAAGTCGCGCCTCCTGCACGACGGGCGTGCGGAGGAGGTCGAGGACGCGATCAACCTGCACGACGGCCAGGCCGCGGCTGCCGCGGCCCAGTTCCAGGGCCTGACCGACGGCCAGCGGCAGGCGGTCCTCGACTTCCTGAAGACGATCTAAGACGATCTAGGGTCGAAGCCCCGTCGCGCGGCGCGGTGCCGCGCGACGGGGCGATCTCCCCAGTGAGGGTTTCCGTCGCGCTCCTGTCCATCCTCGTTGCGGCCGCGCTCGGGCCGACGGGGACGAGCGCCGGCGATGCAGGCTCGCTCGGTGTCTACGTCGCCGGCGAGCTCGACCAGCAGGGCAAGCTCGCCGAGGCCCTCCCGCTGTACCGGTCACGCGCCGAAGAGACCGGCACCCAGGCCGACCGGCTTCGCTACGCGACGGCGCTGCTTCGCGCCGGGCAGCGCGAGGCCGCCGAGGCCGTCCTCGGAGAGCTTCGTCGCAAGGACACACATGGCGAGAGCGACGCGGTCGTCGCCTCGAGTCTGCTCGCCGCCGGGTTCCCGGCGCTCGCCGTCCCCCACGCCCGGGCCGCTCACGAGGCTGCGCCGCGCGATCCCGGGAGGACGCTGCTCCTCGTCCGCGCCCTCACGGCGGCCGGCGACCGGGAGTCCGCGCGCGCGCTGATCGCCAAGACGCGCGGCGAGGCGGCCCGTTGGGCCGACGGGGAGCGCCTCGAGCTCGCCCGCTGGCAGATCCGGATGGGCGACGTGCGACCGGCCCGCACGCTGCTCGACCGCGAGCCGCCCGAAGTCGTCGGGCAGATGTTCCGCGACTCGATCCGTGCGGACGTCGCGCTCGGGCAGCGCGACTGGCCGGCCGTCTCGGAGCTCCTCGGGCGTGCGGAGCGCCGCGTCCCCGCAGGCCTGACGGGCAAGCGCGTCGCCCGCGCCTGGCGCAACGTGCAGCGCGAGCTCTACAGCGTGCAGCTCCGGCGCGCCCTCGCCCTCTGGCGCGAGGGCCCGCGCGACCGAGCGGTCCCGGAAGCACGCAGCGCGCAGGCGAGCGACGAGGAGTACGTCCGCTCGGCGGCGATCCTCCTCCTCGCCGCGTCGGACTTCGCCGGGGGGCGCCGCGCCGAGGCGCAGGCACGGCTCGACGCGCTCGCCGGCCACGACCGCCGCTTCGCCGACCCGGTCGCGCACCTCCGGAAGGCACTGGCAAGCGACGCCAAGGAGGATCCCGTCGCCCCGCTCCAGGCCGCGCTCGCCGGCGAGGATCGGTCCCTCGAGTTCGTGACCGCACCGCTGGTCGAGAGCCTGCGCGAGTCGCTGGTCACCCCATGAGCCAGCCGCCGTTCACATCGAGGTTCTGCCCGGTGATGAAGCGGGCCTGGTCCGAGAGGAGGAAGTGAACGGCGTGGGCGACGTCCTCGGGGGTGCCACGGAACTTGAGCGACTGGCGCTCGATCACCCGGCGCGCGTAGCCCTCGGGATCGGGATGCACCTGCTCGGCGTCGGTCGGGATGGCGCCCGGGCTCACGGCGTTCACGCGGATGTTGTCGGGGCCGAGCTCGCGCGCGAGCGCGCGCGTCATGCCGAGCAGCGCGCCCTTGGAGGCGACGTACGGCACGAAGTTCGCCCACTCGCCCCCGAGCGTGATGCTGCAGACGTTGACCACGGCACCCCCGCCCCGCGCGCGCATCGACGGGACGAGCGCCTGCACGAGCGCGAAGGCAGCGTGCGCGTTGACCCGCTGGATGCGCTCGTACTCCTCGAGCGTGTAGTCGGCGATCGGCTTGAGCGGCACCACCGCGGCGTTGTTGACGAGGCCGTGGAAGCCATTCACCTCGCGATCGAGCGCCAGCGCCTGGCCGCGGGCGCCGGCGAGGTCCGCGAGATCACCCTGCACGAAGCGCACCGGCGCCCCCGTGCCGTCGGCGTTCAGCGCGCCGGCGACGGCCCGGCCGCCCTCGGCGTTGACGTCATGGAGCACGACCCGCGCCCCCGCCGCCCGCAGCCGCCTCGCCATGGCGGAGCCGAGGCCTCCCGCGCCTCCGGTGATCAGCACCGCGCGCCCTTCCATGTCCATGGCTACTCGATCCGCGCCTGCGTCGGGACGATCGCCGCCTGGCGATGCTCGGCCGTCGGTCCCCCGAGATCGATGCTCGCCGACCCGCGGATGTCCGCCGACGACGCGCCCACCATGAACGTGAGCACGCCGGGCTCGGTCACGAACCGCATCTCCGGGTCGTAGAAGGCGAGGCGGCTCGGATGCACCGTGAAGTGGACGGTGCGCCGTTCGCCCGGCGCGAGCGAGGCCCACGCGAAGCCGACGAGCTGCCGGTCCGGGCGCGCCACGGATGCCACCTCGTCGCGCACGTAGAGCTGGATCACCTCGTCGCCGGCACGCGTGCCGGCATTGGCGACACGGACCGACACCTCGATGGGCTCGCACGTGCTCGCGCCGCGCACACGGAGCTGGTCGTAGGCAAACGCCGTGTAGCCGAGACCGTGGCCGAAGGGAAAGAGCGGCGTCGCCGGCGAGTCGGTGTAGTCACCGTGAAACGCCGACCGTCCGCCGCCCGCCCGATACCGGTAGTAGACCGGCACCTGTCCCACCGAGCGCGGCAGCGACACGGGGAGCCGCCCGGAGGGATTCACCGTACCGAAGAGCACGTCTGCGATGGCGTTGCCGCCTTCCTCCCCGGGAAGCCAGGCGTAGAGCAGTGCGGCCGCGTGCACCGCGATCCGGGGAAGCGCGAGTACGCGGCCGCCGATCACCACGACGACGGTCGGCGTCCCGGTGGCGATCACGCGGTCGACGAGCTCGGGTTGCGCGCCGGTGAGCCCCAGGTCGGTTGCGTCGCGCGCCTCGCCGACGGTGCAGTCCCCCGTGAGCCCGGAGCGCCCGCCGACGCAGACGATCGCCACGTCCGCGTCCCGCGCCGCCCCCACGGCGTCGGCGATGCCGCGCGGGTCGGGATCGCGAACGTCGCAGCCCCGGGCGTGGAAGACGCGCGTCCCGGACCCGACGGCGTCGCGGATTCCCGCGAGCGGAGTCACGTGCGGCGTGAAATGCGCTGGCGCCGGAAGATGCATGATCTCCAGGTGCGCCGGGTAATGATAGTCGCCCTGCAGGAGACGCGGGTCGTCGGCGGTGGGGCCGACGACGGCGATCGTCCGCCGATCCGCGCCGAGCGGCAGCACCCCGGAGTTCGTGAGCAGGCAGCACGAGCGCGCGGCAACGGTCCGCGCCAGCGCGCGCTGCTCGGCCGTGTCGTACACCCGGCCCGCCGCGCCGGCGTCGGCGTAGGGCCGCTCGAAGAGCCCGAGCTGGAGCTTCTGCCGCAGCACGCGACGCGCCGAGCGGTCGACGAGCGCCTCGCTCACCTCGCCCGTACCGACCAGCGCCGCGAGCTCGCGATAGCAGTCGAGGACCGGCAGCTCGAGGTCGAGGCCGGCCTCGAGCGCCTGGCGCGCCGCTTCGCGCCTGCTCCCCGCCGTCCGGTGGGCAAATTCGAGCAGCGCGACGGCGAAGTAGTCGGCCACCACGACGCCGTCGAAGCCGAGCTCGTCGCGCAGCAGGCGGGTGAGGATCTCGGCGGCGCCGGCGCACGGCAAGCCGTCGACGGAGCTGTAGGAGTTCATGACGCTGGCGAGCCCGGCGTCGCGGATCGCGGCGGCAAACGGCTCGGCGAACACCTCCCGCAGCTCGCGCGGGCCGACGTGCACCGGGGCATGATTCATCCCGCCCTCGGGCAGCCCGTAGGCGAGGAAGTGCTTGCCCGTGCAGACGACGCCGCCGCCGAGGTCGTCGGTCTGGAGACCGCGCACGTAGGCCGTCCCGAGCACGCCCGCGAGGTAGGGGTCCTCGCCGTAGGTCTCCTCCACGCGGCCCCAGCGGGGGTCGCGCGCCACGTCGAGCACCGGCGAGAGCGTGTGTCGCGCGCCGACCGCCAGCATCTGCTCGCGAATCACGCCGGCGACGGCCTCCACGAGCGCCGGGTCCCAGGTGGCCGCGAGACCGATCGCCTGGGGGAACACGGTGGCGTCCCGCGCACAGAGGCCGCCCACCGACTCCTCGTGCACGATCGCCGGGATGCCGAGCCGCGTGTCCTCGACCAGGAAGCGCTGGATGTCGTTCAGGAGCCGCGCCCTCGCCGCTGGGCCGAGCGCCGTGGACGCGCCGATGCGCGTCACGTGTCCCGTGCCATGCCGCAGCCGGACCCGAGCACGCTCGACGTCGAAGCCGTCGTCCGTGATCAGCTCGGTCACCCACACGCCGCCCAGCTGCGCGAGCTTCTCGTCGAGCGTCATGTGCCGCAGGAGATCCTCGACGCGGGCGTCGAGGGAGGCGCTCGGGTCGCGGTAGAGCGGGGTGGCGCCCACGACGACCTCGACCTCGCCTACGGTGCGGCGGTGCCGTCGAAGTACGTGAGCGCCTTGTTGAGCGCGGCAATGCCGATCTGGTCGCCGACGCGACGTCCCGTGAAGTCGTCCGCCTCCACGTGGATGCCGCCCCACAGGCGCGACTGCCCGGCCTGGTCGGCGGCGTCGAAGTAGCGCGCCCACTGGAGCGTCACGTCCCCGGACGGCCCGGCCTCGAACTGCAGGAACCCGTTCTGCCGCACGACGAACTCGCCGAGTCCGCCGGGGAAGAACTCGCTGCCCGTGATGAGCGTCAGCACCTCGGCGGCGGAGCGGCTGAACGTGCTGTGGCCCGAGAAGTAGCCGGGGAAGGCCGGCGTGACGAACGTGGCGCGTTGATACGGCACCCATCCCTTTGCCAGCACCCATCGCGTGCCGCTGTGCTGCGTCTTCGGATCCGCCGGCCCGCCGGGCCACGCGACGATCGCGACGTCGCCGAGCTGCGCGCCCGCGGCGACGAGGTCGGCATGGCGCTCGCCGGCGGCAGAGCTCTCGGCCGTGATGAGCTCGATGACCCCCGGCTCGAGGGGGAGCCCCATGGGGTGGAACGACGCCTGCCCCGAGTCGGACGACTGGCCCTTCTTCCCCATGTAGCGGATCATGGTGATCGGCCGCACGCCGTCGTACTTGCGCTTCGCCCCCCAGCAGGCGATCGCCGCATCGTGCACCGCGGCATTGAGGGCGAGGTAGGTCTTCACGTCCCACTCGAGCGGATCCAGCACGGGCCCGGCGCCGCGGAACCGCCGCTCGAATCCCGCCGTGTCGGCGACCGAGTTCGCGAGCACGTTCCAGTGTCCGGGCGGTGTCTCCGACGTCGGGCCGTCGGCCCAGTACTCGGCGATCAGACGGCCGAAGTCGCCGCGCTTGACGAGCTCGGGCGTGTAGGGCTGCCCGGTCGCCGGGTTCACGGGGTAGCCGTGGCCGTCGTTCGTGCCGAGGGGGTTGTTGCCGAGGGACGCCGGCGAGATGTCGATCATCGTCGGGTCGTCGGGGGTCAGGCGGCTGCTCAGCTCGATCACCTGCTGCACCTGCGCCTTGAAGGTGAGGTCCGTGGCGTCGCCCAGCCCGGTGAGCTGCGGCTGCGGCCCCGGGTCGAGGTAGAGGTCGGTCGGGTTCGCCCGCGTCAGCGCAAACGGCGTCACGTCGCCCCACTGGGAGCCGACGAACGTCTGGATCTTGCCGGGGAGCGGCACGCCGTTCTGGCCGATCATCTTGTCGAGCGCGAGCGGCTGCCAGCGGTTCGGGTCGGCGACGGTCGCGAAGTCGATGTCGGGGACCTTCACGATCAACGGCTGATTCACCGGGTGGTAGCTCGGGTCGGCGTAGTTGCCGTCCTCGTTCGAGCCGTCGGTCTTGCCGGAGGCGATCACGGCCGCTGCGATCCGATTGCCGAGGGCGGCCGGGCCCGAGCCCGTCGTGTCGGTGAACGTCTTGTCGAGACCGAGGGCGTTCAGGCGGGTGTCGAAGCTCACCTGCGACGCGCCGGCGTTGAGCGCGAGATCGGGCGAGTAGCGTTCCGAGAGGACGCGGTAGGCGGCGAAGCTGATCGCGATCGCGCGGTCGCGCTCGACGTCGGTCGAGGTGGCGCGCTCGTGCGTCAGGTAGGGCCTGGCGGTGGCGTCGTACGCGGCCCAGGCATCGTACATGGCCACGGAGACGTGAAAGAGGTTGCGTGCGTGGACGGGCGGCCGGGGGTTGTCGCGGCGGATGGCCGCCAGCATCTCCTCGTCCCATTGCCGGGCCACCGACTGGGTGGTGACGGGGCGCTCACCACAGTATCGCGTCGCAATCCCGACGTCGTTGAACTGGTGGCAGGCCCTGCCGACGTGATCGCCGCCGTTCACGGCGTTGCACGTCCCGCAGGAAGCCTGAAAGCCGACGCAGGCGAAGAGGTCCGGCAGTGCGTCGGCAGCGCACTCGCCCGGCGCGGCGGCGGCGAGCGCGACGCCCTCGCATTTCCTGCTCACCAGCGCCTGGGCGGCATTCCGGGTCCGCGCGAGCCGGCCCGTTTCGACCCCCACGCAGGTCTGGAGCGCGAGTGCCGACGTCGCGCCGTGCCGGAGCTTGAACCGCTTGCAGCGGTTGAACTCCCCCAGCTCGGCCAGGGTCACGAGCGCGAGCCCCTTCGCGGCCGCGATCTGGCAGCCGGCCGCGGCGCGATCGGTGGCCGTGGTCTTGAGCACCGCGGCCAGCTCCGGACCGAAGACCGCGTGCAGGCGCAGCGGCGCCGCGAAGGCGTCGTTCACCTCCTGCGCGCTCTGCGGGCCGAAAGGGGGCGCCTCCCGACACTTGCGGCCGGCGACCGCGACGGTCCTCCGCTCCGCGCGGCCCACGGCGCCACCGCGGTCGGCCGCCAGGCACTGGTCGGCGGTCTCGCCTCCCGCGAGCTTGCCGGTGCACGCGTCGCGCACGCAGCGCGTGGCCGCGGCAACGCTGACCGCTGCGACGTGCGCCCCCGCCGCGTTGAGCGCGAGCATGCAGGCGACCTGCTTCCTCGTCGGCCCGTCGGCCTGAGCGGCCGGGACCAGGAAGACACCGACGGCGGCGAGGATTGCCGGGTATGGGAAGCGGCGCGGCACGGAATGCTCTGCCCGTTCAGTGGGTACCAGATTGAGAGGAACGACTCCATCGGACTGACAATGGCGCCATGCCGCCAGCGTTGTTTGACCCGCGCCTTGCTCTGAGGTCCAATGACACGTGGGGGACCCAGGGATGGAGGCGGCGCGGCGGCACAGCATCCTCGTCATCGACGACGAGCCCGACGTGGTGGAGAGCGTCCGCGATCTCCTCCGGCTCGACTACCGCGTCCTGGGCGCCACGCGCGCCCGCGAGGGCATCGGCATCCTCGCGCAGGAAGCGATCGACGTGGTGATGACCGACCAGCGGATGCCGGAGATGACGGGCGTCGAGCTGCTGCATCACGTGCGCGAGACCCATCCGGATGCCATTCGCCTGCTGTTCACCGGCTACGCCGACATCCGCGCCGTCATCGACGCCATCAACCGCGGCAGCGTCTACCGCTACATCACCAAGCCGTGGGACCCGGACGAGCTGCAATCGATCATCCGGGACGCGGTCGAGCGGCACGACCTCATCGAGGAGCGCCAGCGGTTGCTTGCCGAGCTCGAGCGCAGCAACGAGGAGCTCCGGGCGGCCAACGCCGCGCTCGCCCAGGCCAGCGAGCTGAAGTCGAGCTTCATCCAGGTGGCGAGCCACGAGCTGCGTACGCCGATCACGATCCTCCTCGCCCTCACCTACCTGGTGAAGCGTGCCCCCAGCGTCCCGGAGCCGCTGAACAGCTGGCTCAGGGGCATCGTGAACGCGACCGATCGGCTCCACCACCTGGTCGACCAGCTCACCACGATGCTGTCGCTCGAGCGCTTCGAGCGGCCGCTCGTCCGGCAGCCCGCGTCGCTCTGCGGGTTGCTGCGGGAGGCCGCGAGCGACGTGCGGCCGTTCGTCGATCTGCGCGGCCAGACGCTCGCCTGCGACTTCGACGACACGCTCGGGACGATCGACGTGGAGGCGCCGAAGATCCGCGACGCCCTCAACCACCTGCTGCTGAACGCCATCAAGTTCACCCCCGACGCCGGGCGCATCACGCTGCGCGCCCGCCGGACGCCGGAGCAGGGCGCCGAGATCGAGGTCGTCGACAGCGGCGCCGGGATCGACGCGGCGAGCCTGCCCCGCATCTTCGAGCCGTTCTTCACCGCCTTCGACGTCTCGCGGCACGCCTCGGGCGTGTTCGAGTACGACCGCCGCGGGCTCGGGCTCGGGCTGAGCGTCATGAAGGCCTTCGTCGAGATGCACGGCGGGTCCGTGAGGGTGCGGAGCCAGGTGGGGCGCGGGTCGACGTTCACGGTCGTCCTGCCACCCGGTCCGCGCGTCGCCGGTCCGCGCGTCGATTGACCCGCGGACCGCATCGTCAAAAAACTGCACGTCCCGTCCGCTCTGGTACGATCCGAGCGACGTGAGCTCGCGGCGGCGGGCCTCCGCAGGCGGCACGCATTCTGCTCCCCGCCGCCGCCGTGCGACACCCGTTCGCCTCTCTGGGCGCCCTCCTCTGCATCATGTGCTGTGGCATCGGCGCAGCCGGGGCGACCGTCCTCGTCCCGATGAGCGATGCCGACCTGGTTCGCACCTCGCACCTGATCGTCGTCGGTCACGTGCGGCGGATCGAGACGCGCGAGCTGCGCGACGGCCGCCTGCTCACCGAGATCGCACTCGCCGTCGAGCAGACGCTCAAGGGCAGGCTCCGCACCGGCAAGGTCGTCGTCACGTCGCCCGGCGGGCGCATCGGAGAGCGGAGCGTCCAGGTCTACGGGGCGCCGAGCTTCGCCGCCGGCGAGCGCGTGCTCGTCTTCCTCAAGCGCACGCCGGAAGGCCGCCTGCGCACCAACGCCCTCGCCCTCGGGAAGTACCATCTCGACCGGGCGTCGGTGGCCGTGCCGCTGGCGCGCCGCACCGAGCCCCGGCTGGACGCCCGTCACCTGGGCGCGTTCGTGACGCAGCTGCGGGCGCTGGCAGCGTCCGAGCCTCAGGACACGATGCCGTCCGGGCGCGCCGCCTCGCGGCGTGACGAGGTGCTGCAGCGCGCGGTGACCGAACGCTTCACCTTCCTCGGCAACCCGCCCGTGCGCTGGTTCGACGGCGCCGTGACGTTCCGGGTGGCGAACGCGGAGCCGGCGCTCGGCCAGGCGACGACGTTGGCGGTCGTCGGCGGCGCGTTCGCGGCCTGGACGAACGTCGCATCGGCCTCGATCGTGCTCGGGGCCGGACCCGCCACGGTGCCCGCGCGCTCGGTCGCCGGCGGCGTCTGCGACGGCGTCAACACGATCCAGTTCGACGACCCCTTCGGCGAGGTGAACGACATGGTGGGGTGCTCGGGCGTCCTCGCCATCGGCGGCTTCTGCAGCTCCGGCGAGCAGATGACCGTCAACGGCATGACCGTGCACCGCATCGTCGAGGGCGACGTCACGCTGAACAACCGCGTCGGCTCGTGCTTCGGGGCGACGAACACGGCCGAGGTCCTCACCCACGAGCTCGGACACGCGATCGGCCTCGCCCACCCCTCGCAGAACTTCAACGAGCCGAACCCGGTCCTCAAGGACGCGACCATGTTCTTCGTCGCCCACTTCGACGGGCGCGGCGCCTCGGTGCACGCCGACGACGTGGCCGGCGTCTCCGCCCTCTATCCCGTCGCCGTCGCCGACGCCGACGGGGACGGCATCCCCAACGCGGCCGATCGCTGTCCCGGGACGCCCGCCGGCGCCGCCGTCGGCGGCGACGGCTGCGCGTGCGCCGATCCGGGGCACGCGTCGTGCGACGACGGGAACGCCTGCACGAGCGACCGCTGCGACCCCGCGACCGCGGCGTGTGTCCATGCCGCTCGTCACGACGGCATCTGCGACGCCGCCGACGACAGCGACGGCGACGGGCTGGTCGACCTGGTCGACCTCTGCCCCAACACCCCCGGCGGGCACGCGGTCGATGCCACCGGGTGCGCGTGCGGCGAGGCCGGGCACGCGTCGTGCGACGACGGCGACGCCTGCACCGAAGATGCCTGCGATCGGGCCACGGCGGCCTGTGTCCACACGCCGCGCGATTGCAGCGACGGCGATCCCTGCACCGCGGACAGCTGCGATCCGCGGAGCGGCTGCCACCACGCGGCCGAGCCCGACACCGACGGCGACGGCGTCTGTGACCCGATCGACCCGTGCCCGCGCGTCCCCCACGCCGACCCGACCGACGTCGACGGGGACGGCATCGGCGACGCCTGCGAATGCCGGGACGCGAGCCCGGGCCGCTGCATCCCCGCGCTCGGACAAGCGAGCCGCCGCTGCGCGGTGGAGTGGCGCCCGATGGCGCGGCCGGTCTACAGCCGCGGCCTGCCCGCGTCGATCGTCCGCTGCACCGACGGCGATCAGGCGTGCGACCTGGACCGGGTAGCCGGCCAGTGCACGTTCCGCGTGCTCGTCTGCATCGACAACACGGACCCGCGCTTCCCTTCCTGCGCGGCGCCGGAGACGGACGCCGTGCAGGTCGTGTCACCGGGCACGCGGCGTGGAACCGACCGCGTGAGCGCCGCCAACACCGCCGCCCTGTCCGATGCGCTGGACCGCCTCACCGGGGTCCCCGACGAGTGCACCGCCCCCGTCGCGCTGGTCGTCCCGACGCGCGGCAAGCGACCTGGCGGCCGCGCCGTCGCGCTCCGCGCGCGCACCCGGGCGGGCACCGTGCAGTCGAGGCTGCGGCTCGTCTGCGACCCGGCACGCTGAGCTCGCTCGTCACCCGCGACGCCTACGGGACTCCCCGCGCGCCACCGCACAGCAAAGCGCAACTTTTCTAACCGAAGCCAGCGCCCGAGACCCGCCGACGCGGCCGTCCCGTCAGGGAATCCCCTCGCTCCGGTTCGGGAAAGAGCCAATTTACGGCGCCGCCGGCGCCCGCGATGATCGCTCCGCCAAACGGGAGACGCCCGGTGGGCAGAGAGGATCATATGAAGATCGCTTCGCTGGGTCGTTCCCGTCGCATGTCCATCCGTCTCGGAGTCGCCGCCGCGGTCTTGGTCGGCAGCGGCGTCGGCGCCTGGGCCATCGTCACCGAGGTGAGCCTGGTCGAGAAGCTCCAGGGCGGGGTGATCGAGCACGCCGACCAGGCGGCGCTCCACGCGATGCGTAACCGCGACGCCTACCAGGACGCGTTCACGCACGGCGACGCGATCTTCTCGGACCTGTTCAACGCCGTCGACGGCGCCGGAGCGAACGTCGGCAACGGCGCCCGCTTCACCCGCTTCCCGCGGCCGGATCTGGTCGGGCAGGACGCCGAGGGACGCCTGATGTGGGCCAGCCACATCCCGAAGCGGATAACCGGCCCGGACACCAACTCGTGCAACAGCTGCCACAGCCTCGGGGGCGGTGACGGCGCCGGAGACACCGGCAGCAACGTGATCCGCGACCCCGGGCGCACCGGGAACCCCGCGCTGTGGATCAGCCGCAACGCGCCGCACGTGTTCGGCCTCGGCGCCATCCAGCGACTCGCGGAGGAGATGACGACGAAGCTCAAGGGGATCCGCGCCGACGCCCAGCAGGCCGCGTGCACGTCCGGCGCGCCGGTGACCGCGGCCTTGACGGCGAAGGGCACCAGCTACGGCTCGATCACCGTCAGCTGCGACGGCACCGTCGACACCTCGGCGATCGAGGGTCTCGACAAGGACCTGATCGTCAAGCCCTTCCAGTGGAAGGGCTCGAAGAAGTTCATCCGCGACTTCGTCCGCGGCGCGGCCACCAACGAGGTCGGCATGCAGGGCGTCGAGCTCGTGGGCGAGGGGGTGGACGGCGACGGTGACGGCGTGGTCGACGAGCTGACCGTGGGCGATGTGACCTCCCTGGCCATGTACCAGGCGTCCCAGCCGCGCCCCGTGACCAAGCTCGAGCTGGCGAGCCTCGGCCTGATGCAGCTGTCCGACGACGAGAAGGCCGCGATCAAGCGCGGGACGGCCGTCTTCAGCGACCTGCAGTGCGACACCTGCCACAAGCCGCAGATGAAGATCAGCAACCCGACCTTCAGCGAGCCGAGCCAGATGGCCGAGTACCGCGACGCCAAGTTCCCGAGCGGGGCGGACCCGGTGTCCGTGGGCGTCGACCCCGCGCACCCGATCACCTTCGACCTCACCAAGGACACGCCCGAGAACGTGCTCACCGGAGCTTCGTGCGAGCAGTGCAAGGCGCTGGGGGACCACACGATCCACCTCGGCGCCTTCAAGAAGGACTCCTCGGGGCGGGCCATCGTCAACCTCTACGGCGATCTCAAGCGCCACGACATGGGGCCGGGGCTGGCCGAGGCCGTCGACGAGGTCGGGACGGGCGCCTCGGTGTTCCTGACCCGGACCCTCTGGGGCGTCGGGAGCACCGCGCCGTACCTCCACGACGGGCGCGCCTCCACGCTGACCGAGGCCATCATCGAGCACGGCGGCGAGGCCGCCGCCGCGCGCGACGCCTTCACGGCCGCGTCGTCCCGCGAGCAGGCCGACCTGATCGCGTTCCTGAACAACCTCGTCCTGTTCAAGCCCAACTGACATCCGCGAGCTCGATCGGGGGCATGGTGCGCATCGCGCCATGCCCCCGCGAACAGCGCCGAGCTCGACCCAACCGTTTGATCGCCCGCGTCATCTGGCGTATGGAGCCACGTCCCCTACAGCATGGCGCTCGTGCGGCGACATCGGCGCGCGATCGAGCTCGCGTTGCTGGCGCTCGTGGCCTACCTCGGCGCGCTCGGCGTGAGCACCGCGGTGCGTGGCGCGTTCGAGTCGGCGCCTCCGGACACGCCGGACCCTAGCACCTCGGCCGATGCGGCGTCGCCTGCGCTCGCGCCGCTCGCCGCCTACGCCGTGATCGCCGAGCGCGACCTCTTCAACCCGCCGCATGGGACGGCAGCCCCGCGGGGCCGCGGCGCGACTTCCAGCCGCCTGCGGCTCTGGGGCGTCGGCTTCCGCGGCGGCGAGGCCCGCGCCGTGATCGAGGACACGGCGAGCCACCACCAGGACCTCTACCGCGTGGGCGATTCGGTCGGAGGCGCGCGCCTCGCCACGATCGACTGGGATCACGTGACGCTCGCGCATCCTCAGGGCGAGGAGACGCTCGAGCTCGCGACGGCCGAGCCCGAGGCTTCGCCGCCGGCCGACGCCCGACCGGCCGACGCGCCGCAGGCCGCGCGTGCCGACGCGCACATCCGGCGCACGGCCGAGAACGCCTTCGTGGTCGACCGGCGCGAGATCACGGGGGCCGCCGACAACATGAGCGGGCTCTTGACGCAGCTCCGCGCCGTCGCCGAGGTGGCCGAGGGACGGCCCGCCGGCTTCCGCCTCTTCGAGATCGCGGCGGGGAGCCTCTTCTCGCGGCTCGGCCTCCAGGATGGGGACGTCGTCCAGCGCGTGAACGGCACGGCGATCGGCGACCCGGCCGCGCTCTTGGGCTTCCTCCAGCGCCTGCGGACCGAGCCCCGGGTCGCGCTCGACATCGTGCGCGGCGGCGTGCCGCGCACCCTCGTCTACGACCTCCGATGAGGCGCGCCCTCGCCAGCCTCCTCTTCCTCCTCGCCTCCGCCGCCCGCGCGGCCGACGAGGCCACCATCGCGCTCAACTTCCAGGACGTCGAGCTGCCCGTGCTGGCGAAGTTCGTGAGCGAGGTGACCGGACGGAACTTCATCATCGACGACCGCGTGCGGGGGAAGGTGACGATCCTCTCGCCGACGCGCATCACCGCCGACGAGGCCTACGTGGTCTTCCAGTCGGTGCTGCAGGTGAAGGGCTTCACCACCGTGCCGAGCGGCGCGTTCGTGAAGATCCTGCCGGCGCGCGACGCACTCGCCGCGGGCACGCATGCGGCCGACGAGGTCGTGACCCGGATCCTGCCACTCCGTCACGCCGAGGCGACGGCGCTCGTCCCCGTCCTCCAGCCGCTGGTCTCCAAGGACGGCCTCGTGACGCCGTATCCCGCCACCAATACGCTCGTCGTCGTCGACGCCGCCGCCAACGTCGAGCGGGTCGCGGGCCTCCTCCACGACCTCGACGCGCCGTCGAGCGAGCGCGCGGTGGAGATGGTCTCGCTCCGCTTCGCCTCCGCGGACGAGCTCGCGCAGCGGCTGCGGGAGGCCTTCGCCGGCGAGGGCGCGGGTGGGCGCGGGCTGCGCGCCATCCCCGACCCGCGCACCGACACGCTCGTCCTCGTCGGCACGCCCGACGAGGTGCGCCGCGCGCGCGCCGTCGTGGCCCGCCTCGACGCGGCGCCGACGCCCGGCGCGACGCGGGTCAACGTCTATCCGCTCCGCTACGCCGACGCCCCGAGCCTCGTCCGCGTCCTCTCGCAGCTGGTCGGCGGCCCCGCGCCGCCCCCTGCGGAGCCACGCCCGCACGGCAGCTCGCTGGCGCGCGGCGGGATGCTCCGGACGGAGAGCGCGCTCGGCTACGACGGCGGGCTCGGCGCACCGCCGCCCGCCGCCGTGCCTCCGCCGGCGCAGCCGGAGCCCGCCTCGGCCGGCGCCGCGGCCGCCATCCCGCTCGCGGCGCCGGTCCGGATCACCGCCGACCCCGCGACCAACACGCTCATCGTGAGCGCGACACCCGAGGACTGGGAGACGCTGCGCGCCGTCATCGAGAAGCTCGACGTGCGCCGCCGCCAGGTGTTCGTCGAGGCGATCATCCTCGAGGCGACGATCGACAAGCTGCGCTCCCTCGGCGTCGAGTTCCAGGCCGGTACCGCGTTCGACGGGCACCGCGCCCTCGCCCAGGCGAACCTCTCGCTGCCGCCGGGCGGGGCGCTCGCCGATCCGACCTCGCTCCCGGGTCTCATCCTCGCGGCAGCCAGCAACCACATGGTCAAGCTGCCCGACGGCCGCGAGGTGCCGGCGCACACGGTGCTGCTCACGGCGCTCGAGACCGACTCCGACCTGAACGTCCTCTCCGCGCCGAACATCGTCACGACGGACAACGAGGAGGCCGAGATCGTCGTCGGCCGCAACGTCCCCTTCGTGGCGAGCCGCGCCACCAGCGCCACGAACCTGCAGAACCTGTTCACCACCATCGAGCGCCACGACGTCGGCATCATGCTGCGCATGACGCCGCAGATCACCGCCGACGACTTCGTCCGCCTGACACTCTTCGAGGAGGTCTCGGACATCGACCCGACGTCCGTCGGCGACCCGACGCAGGTCGGGCCCACCACCACGGTCCGCACCGCGAGCACGGCGGTCGCGGCGCGCGACGGGCAGACGGTGGTGATCGGCGGTCTGCTCGCCGACACGCTCCGCCAGGACGAGCGCTCGGTCCCGTATCTCGGGAAGATCCCCGTCCTCGGCGCCCTCTTCCGCAAGCGCGACGGCCGGCGCATGAAGACGAACCTGCTCGTCTTCCTGACGCCGCACGTGATCGCCTCGGACGAGCAGATGGCCGACACCTCGGTCGAGCAGCGCGAGCGGATGCGGGCAGCGATGCCGAAGGCGCTCGGCCGCCGCCCCGAGCTCGCCGGGCCGTCGTGGCAGCCCCGGGGGCGCGGGCCGCGGTGACCGGTCTCGAGGACGCGGCCGCCGCCCGGCTCGCGATCTCGCCCGAAGCGCTGGAGCGCGCCCGCGCCCGGCGGCGCGAGGGCGGCACGCTGGCCGAGGCGCTCGCCGACCTCGGGGCCGCCGATTCCGGCGCCTTCACCCGCGCCCTCGCCGACGTCGCCGCCCTGCCCTTCGTGCCCGTCCCGCCGGCGCTGCCGGCGCGCGAGCTGGTCGACGCCCTGCCCATGCCCTACGCGCGCCGCCACCTCGTCCTGCCGCTCGCCCGCGGCCCGGAGGGCCTCGAGGTCGCGATCGGCGATCCGGGCGCGCTCGCGCCGCTCGACGACCTGCGCCTCCTCTACGGCACACGCGTCCTGCCCGTCGTGGTCCCGCCCCCGGCGCTGCGCGACGCGATCACCCGCGCCTACGACGCCGTGGCGCGCTCCGCCGCCGACACCATGGAGGCGATCGAGGAGGAGCGGCTGGAGCTCGCCGACGCGGCCGAAGACGCGCTCGGCGAGCCGCTCGACCTCCTCGAGACGGGCGACGAGGCGCCGGTCATCCGGCTGGTGAACGCGCTCTTCTGCCAGGCGGTCAAGGACGGCGCGAGCGATATCCACGTCGAGCCGTACGAGCGCGCGGTCACGGTCCGCTTCCGCGTCGACGGTCTCCTCCACGACGTGCTCGCCCCGCCCGCGCACCTCCACGCGCGCCTCGTCTCGCGCCTCAAGATCATGGCGCGGCTCGACATCGCCGAGCGGCGGCTGCCGCAGGACGGCCGCATCCGCATTCGCGTCTCGGGCCGCGACGTCGACGTCCGCGTGTCGATCGTGCCGACGGCGTTCGGGGAGCGCGCCGTGCTCCGTCTGCTCGACCGCGCCACGGCGCCGCTGGACCTCGAGCGGCTCGGGCTCGCGCCGGGGCTGGCGGCCGCCGTCGACCAGCTCCTCGGGCAGAGCCACGGCCTCCTGCTGGTCACCGGCCCGACGGGCAGCGGCAAGACGACGACGCTCTACGCCGCGCTTCGCCGGCTCGTCACCGGCGAGCGCAACATCCTCACCATCGAGGACCCGATCGAGTACCAGCTGGCCGGCATCGGGCAGATGCCGGTGAAGCCGGCGATCGGCCTCGACTTCGCGAGCGGGCTGCGCGCGATCCTGCGCCAGGACCCGGACGTCGTGCTGGTGGGCGAGATCCGCGACCGGGAGACGGTGGAGATCGCGCTGCGCGCGGCGCTGACCGGCCACCTCGTCTTCTCGACGCTCCACACCAACGACGCACCCGGCGCCGTCACCCGCCTCCTCGACATGGAGGTGGAGCCCTTCCTGATCTCCTCCTCGGTCCTGGCCGTGCTGGCGCAGCGCCTCGTGCGGCTGCGCTGTGCCGCGTGCGCGGGCGCCGGCTGCAACGGCTGCCTCGGCACCGGATACCGGGGCCGGACGGCGATCCATGAGCTCCTGGTGATCGACGATGCGGTCCGCGCCCTCGTGATGGCACGCGCCGACGCCGCCGCCATCCGCCGCCACGCGATCGCCGCCGGCATGACGACGCTGCGGGACGACGGCCTGGCCAAGGCGCGCGCCGGTCTCACCACCGAGGCCGAGGTGCTGCGCGTGACGCAGGACGAGCGCTGATGCCGGTCTTCGCCTATCGCGCGCTGCGGGCGAGCGGCCGTGCCGAGACGGGCGTGGTCGACGCGACGAGCGTGCGCGGCGCCTGGCAGGCGCTGCGCGCGCGCGGCGTGTTCCCGACCGAGCTGCGTCCGGAGGGGGCGCGCGTGGGCGGGCTCGCGCGGCGAGTCGCGGCCGCCGAGCTGGCGGCGGCAACGCGGCAGCTCGCGACGCTCGTCGCCGCGGGCCTGCCGGTGGCCGAGGCGCTCGAGGCGGTTGCCGAGCAGGCGGACGACCCGGTGCTGCGCCGGGCGATCACGCTCGCACGCGGGCGCCTCGGCGAGGGCGAGCCGCTGGCCCGCGCGCTCGGCGCCAGCCCGCGCGTCTTCTCCGCGCTCTACTGCGACCTGGTTTGCGCCGGCGAGGCGAGCGGCGCGCTCCCGACGGTGCTCGAGCGGCTGGCGGAGCACACCGAGGCGGCGGCGGCGGTGCGGGCCCGGCTCCGGGCCGCGCTCACCTACCCGCTCGTGATGACCGGCGCCACCGGGCTCGTGCTCGCCTTCCTCGTCGTCTGGGTCGTCCCGCAGGTCGCCCAGCTCTTCGCCGACACCGGCACGCCGCTGCCGCTCGCGACGCGCGCGCTCCTCGGCCTGGTGAGCGCCGCGCGCGCCACGTGGTGGTTGGCGCTGCTGCTCGCGCTCGCCGCCGCCGTCGGCTGGCGCCGCTGGACGGCGAGCCCCGCCGGGCGCGCCCGGGTCGACGCCACGCTGCTGCGCCTGCCGGTCGCGGGCCGGCTCCTCGGGCGGGCAGCGGTCGCGCGCTTCGCGCGCACGCTGGCGACGCTGGTTGCGAGCGGCGTGCCGCTCGAGGCGGCGCTCGACGTCGCGACGGCCGTCCTCGGCAATCGCACGCTGGTCGACGCCGCCACGGCGGTGCGCGAGGCGGTGCGCCGCGGCGAGGCGCTCGCCCCCGCGCTCGGGCGCACGGGCGCCTTCCCCTCGCTCCTCGTTCGCCTGGCAGCCGTCGGCGAGCGGGGCGGGAGCCTCGCCGCGTCGCTCGAGCGCGCCGCGCGGAGCTACGAGGCCGAGGTCGACGCCGCGGTGTCGGCGGCCACGGCGCTCCTCGAGCCGCTGCTCATCGTCGCCATGGGCGGCGTGGTGCTGCTGCTCGTCGTCGCCGTGCTGGTGCCGATCTTCGCGCTGAATCAGGTGGTGCGATGAGACGCGGCGGCGGGTTCACGCTGCTCGAGGTCATGGTCGTCGTGTTCATCCTCGGGCTCCTCGCCACGCTCGTCGCGCCGAAGATCATGGGCCGCACGGACGACGCCCGCCGCATCAAGGCGGTGGCGGACATGAAGGGCATCGAGCAGGCGCTCAACCTCTACCGGCTCGACAGCGGCGGCTACCCGACCACCGAGCAGGGCTTGCAGGCCCTCGTGTCGCGGCCGACCACGCCGCCGGTGCCTCGCCAGTGGAACCCGAACGGCTACCTGGAACGCGCGCCGCTCGACCCATGGGGTAATGCCTACGTGTACCTGAGCGACGGCGCGCGATTTACGCTCAAGTCGTACGGCGCCGATGGCGTGGAAGGGGGGGAGGGAAAGTTTGCGGACCTCGACAGCCGGGGCTGAGCGGCGGGGGTTCACGCTCCTCGAGCTCGTCGTGACGCTGGCGGTCATCGCGCTGGCCGCGGGCCTGGTCCTGCCGCGGCTCGGCGACGCGCGCGGCCTCGCGCTCGGGGCGGCGGCCCGCCGGCTCGCCGACACCCTCGCCTATGCGCGCGACCGCGCGATCCTCGGTGGACGCCCGATGCGTCTCGTCCTCGACCTCGACCGCGGCCGCTGGGAACTCGGGACGCCCGCACGCGATCCGGCCGCCGTCATCCCGGACGTCTCGCCGCTCGGGCGCGGCACCGTCCTGCCCGCGGGCATCCGCCTCGCGGCGGTGACGGCCGGCGGCACGCCGGCGGCAACGCGGGGCATCGCCGCGCTCGACCTCGAGCCGGACGGCGACGCCTTGCCCGCCCGCATCGACCTGGCGGACGCCTCCGGCCGGCGCGCCAGCGTCGTCGTCCCTCCCGCCGGCGGCCGGCCGGTCGTCCAGGGCCCCAGCGCATGAGCGCGAGCGAAGGATATCGATGACGAGCCGCGGCTCGACGCTCCTCGAGGCGCTCGTCGCCCTCGCCATCGCGGCGCTCGTCCTCGCCGCGCTCTCGGGGGCGATGGTCCGCGCGCGGGCGGCGCGCGCCGAGGCGACGGCGCGCGCCGACCGGCTGGGCGCCGCCCGCACCGTGCTCCTCCGCCTGGCCGCCGAGCTCGAGTCCGCACGTCGGCCCGGGACGGGAGAGCGCTTCGCGCTCGAGCCGCCGGCCGACGGCGCGCCGCCGTGGTGGTCGCTCAGCTTCCCGACGGCGGCGCACGGCCCGGTCGCGGGCTCGACGCCGGCGGCGGACACGAGCGTCGTCTCGTACCGGGTCGAGCGGGATGTGGACCGGCCCGGCGTGGGAACGCTGGTCCGGCGCGAGACGACGGCTCCCGTCCCCGCGTCCGAGGCACCGCCCATTCCCGTGCTCGCGGGCGTTCGCGCGCTCCGCGTGCGCTGCCTCGATAGCGCCGGCTGGCATCCGGCGTGGCAGGCCGAGGACCTGCCCCACGCCGTCGAGATCGCGATCGGTCAGGACGACGGCCGGGGCGGGACGGAGGAGTTCGTGACGGCGGTCGCGCTGCAGGCGGCGACGCCCTAGGAACGTGGCTGTGAACTGACATGCGAATCTTGGCGATCGACGTCGGCGAGCGAGAGCTCCGCGTGGCGAGCGCGGTCCGCGCGTTCGGCGCGGTGCGGCTCGGCGCGGTCGAGCGGATCGCCTTCGCGGACCGTGCCGAGCTCGCCGCCGCGCTCGAGCGCCTGGCGGCGTCACGGCCGCAGGCCATCGTGACCGCGCTTCCCGCGGCGCTCGTGACGCACCGGATCCTCACCTTTCCCTTCCGCGGCCGCCACCGCCTCGCCGCCACCGTGCCGTTCGAGCTGCTCGGACAGCTGCCGGCCGCACCCGATGACCCGGTGGTCGCCTTCGAGCGGCTGGCCCGGACGGAGAGCGGCACGGTCGTGCTCGCGGCAGTCGCGCGGCGGGCGGACGTCGATGCGTCCCTCGAGCCGCTGGTCGCGGCGGGGCTCGCACCCGCGCGCGTGGACCTCGCCCCGCTGCCCGTCTGGAACCTCGTGCCCGCCGCGGCGGGCGACACGGCCCTCGTCCTCGCCGACGGCGAGCGGAGCGCGCTCTCGGTCCGGCGCGGCGGGCGGATCGCCGGCCTGCGCGCGCTGGGCGCGGCGGCGAGCGAGCCCACCGAGCTCGCCGCCGAGGTCCAATGGGCCCTCGCCGCGCTCGGCGGGGCGCCCCCGACGATCGTCGTGACCGGCCCGGACGCCGGACCGGTCGCGGCGGCGCTCGGGGCCGTGCCGCTCCGGGAGCTCGCCTCGACGACCGCCGACATCGAGGCGTGCGCCGTGGCCGTGGGCCTTGCGGCCGCCGGTCGTCACGGTGTCGGCTTCGAGGTCGGCGCCGGCGCACCGGGCGCGTCGCTCAGGCTCGTCGCCGCCCTCGGGCTCCTCGCCCTCGTGCTCGGCGCCCTCGACCTCGGCCTGGTCCGCTACGACCTCTCCCGCCGCGACGCGGCACTCCGCGCCGCCATCGCGCGCACGGCGGGCGAGGCCCTGCCCGGCACGCGGCTGGTCGCGCCACGCGCGCAGCTCGAGGCGGCGGTGGCGAGCGCGCTCAGGCAGCGGACGCGGCTGGGCGACGGCACGAGCATCCTCGAGGTCCTGCGCGAGCTCTCCACGCGCGTGCCCGGAACCGTCAGCCTCGACCTGGATCAGCTCACGATCGACGGCGACTCGCTCGACCTCCGCGGGCGCGCGGCGAGCTTCGACACGGTCGAGGCGCTGCGCCGGGCCCTCGCCAGCACGCCCTTTCTCACCGAGGTGACCGCCGACGAGACGCGGGCGACGGTCGACGGCCGCGGGGTCGAGTTCCGGCTCCGCGCCGCGCGCCGTCCGAGCGGGGCGAGCTCGTGACGGACCGGGTGGTCGCCTGGCTCGCGGGACGCTCCGGCCGCGAGCGGGTCCTCCTCGCGGCCGCGGGCGCGACGGCGGTCGTCGCGGCGCTCGCGCTCGCGGCGCTCGCCGTGCGCGACGATCTCGCAGCGCTCCGCACGCGCGTGGCGGCGCACGAGCGCGAGCTCGCCGGGGTTCGCGTCCTGGCGCGACGGCTGGCCGCCGGCCGGCCGTCGGTGCCGGCAGCCGATGACGCCTCGCTGCTCGCCGAGGTCCAGGAGGCGGCGGACCGGGTCGTGGGCCGCGAGCGGATCGCGAGCCTGACGCCGTCCGCCGGCCCGGTCGCGGACGGCGTCGCGGAGGACCGGGTCGCGCTTCGCCTGGGCGACGCGGCGCTCGCCGAGGTGGTGGGCCTCCTGCACGCCCTCGAGACGGCGGCTCGCGTCGTCCGCCTCGACCTCCACAAGCATCCCGACGACCCCGCGCGCTTCGACGCGACCGTCGAGGTGGCGCGCCTGCGGGCGGCATCGTGAGCCGGAGGAGGCTCGGCGCTGCGGCGGTCGTCGCCGCGCTCGCCGCGTTCTTCCTGTTCCTCCTCTTCCCCGTCGACGCCGTCGTCCGCGCGCTTCTCGCCCGCGCCACGCCCGCGGGCTGGCCGGCCGTCGTCTTCCGCCGTGCCGCCCTCCGTCCCACCGGGCTCGTGCTCGACGACGTCACGCTGCGGGGACGGGACGGGGCGGCGCTCGCGCAGGCCGAGCGCCTGCACCTGCGTCCGTCGCTCCGCGGTCTCTGGCGCGACGGCACCGGGCTCCCCTGGCACGTCGAGGCGGTCGCGTGCGGCGGCGACGGCGTGGCGACGGTGACCGGCGAGGGCGCGCCATCCGCGCTCGCACTCACCTGGCACGACGTCGACCTCGCCGCCTGCCCGCCGCTCGCCCTCGCCGCCGGAGCGCTCGCGGGCCGCGCGACCGTGACGGCGCGCATCCAGTTTGCACCACTCGGCGGCGAGGGGACGGTCGACGTCCGCGCCGGGGAGTGGCGGAGCACGGCCGGCCCGCTGCTCGCCGTCGGCACGCTGCACGCCGAACGCGCCTCGCTCGGCTGGCGGCTCCTCGGTGACCGGGTCGCCCTCACGTCGCTCGAGCTGCATGGCCCCGAAGTGTCGGCCGAGGGCGAGGGCACGGTGCGGCTGGCCGCGCCGCTCGAGGCGAGCGGCCTCGAGCTGCGTCTGGCGATCGCGGCGGCGCCCGATGCCCCCGCCCAGGTGCGCGCGCTCCTCGGTTTCCTGCCGGCGCCGCCGGGAGACGCGGCGGGGCGGCGCCAGCTACTGGTCGCGGGCACCGTGGCGAGCCCGCGGCTCCTTCCCTGGTGAACGATGCGGCGGCCACGCGGCATGACGCTCCTCGAGGTGCTGGTGGCGCTCGCGGTGCTCGCCATCGGCGTGACCGCGCTCCAGGGGCTGCTCACCGCCAGCGTGCGTGGCATCGCGACCGATGTGCGTCTCACGGAGGCCCTGCTTCTCGCCCGGAGCCTGCTCGCCGAGGCAGAGGTGCGGCCACCCGAACCGGGCCATGTCGAGGGCGAGCGGCCCGGCGCGCTCCACTACGTGCGCGACACGGCACCGACCCCACATCCGGGGCTCCGCGAGGTGCACGTCCGGGTGTCCTGGGAGGCGGGTCAGGCGTGCGAGCTGGTGGAGATGGTGCGTGTCCCGCCGCCGTGAACGCGGCGTCGCGCTCCTCGCCGCCGTCGCCGGGCTCGCCGTGCTCGGCGTGCTCGCGGTGGGGCTCGCGCACACGAGCGCCGTCGATCAGCACCTCGCGCGCAACGCGCTGGCCGCCGTCCAGGCGGACGCGCTCGCGCGCTCGGGCGTCGCCGCGGCGGCCGTGTTCCTCACCGAGCGCGACCCGGACGCGATCGACTGGCCGCACGCGCCGTGGGCGCAGGGCTCGGGCCGCCAGCCGCTCGGCGCGGGCTGGGTCGAGGTGACGGTCGAGGACGAGGCGCGGCGTCTCTCCCTCGGCCTCCCCGACCTGATCGACGCGCTGCCGCGGCTCTTCCGGCTCCTCGGCCTCGACGACCCCGCGCTGCTGGACGCGCTCCTCGACTGGACCGACGCGGACGACGCGCCCCGGCCGCTCGGCGCCGAGCGGGCGTATTACCTGGGCCTCGCGCCGCCGTACGCGCCGCGGAACGGGCCGCTCGCCAGCGTCGGCGAGCTGGCCCTCGTGCGCGGCTTCGGGCGACCGGCCGTGGAGCGGCTGCGGCCGCACGTGACGGTCGCCGGCGAGGCGCGCGTGAATCCGAACACTGCGTCGCGGGAGGTCCTGCTCGCCGTCCTGGAGGATGCGGCGGCGGTCGAGCGCCTGCTCGCCGCCCGCGCGCAGGCGCCGATCGACCCCGAGAAGGACCTCGCTGCCCTCCTGCCCGGCGCGAAGCCCGAGGCGCTCGACACGCTCCGCGCCCGGCTCACCGCCCGCGGTGCCACCTACACGGTCCGTACGCTCGCCGGCGTCGGCGACCTCCAGCGCGCCGCGGAGGCGACCCTGTTCGCCCCCGCCGGCGCCTCGGCTGAAGTGACCGCCTGGCGCCCACTCCGCCCTTAGCTTATGGGCCGTTCGGCCTCGGAGCCAGCGGACCGTCCGTGACGGACGTCCTCAGACCCCGATACAGTCGAACCCTAGTGCGCGCGCGGCTCGCGCCTGCTGTGGATCGTGGGTGGCAAAGGAGAGTTCGGCAGCCCGCCGCTCGCGCCAGAGCAGTGCGCTGGCGAGATGAAGGGCGTCGAGCGTCTTCACCGGCGTCGCCATCGGCAGTGCCGCCCGTCCGAGCACGAGGCGTGTGAGGCGGATGCGATCGATCGTCCGTTCGATGGCGGCGAGCGCCGCGTGAAAGGCGCCGACCTGCTCGTCATCGAGCACACCGTCGAGCCGAAGGCGGTCGAGAACGCGCCGAGCCTCCACGCCGAGCAGCTCGCTCGCGCATGCTGCGTCCCACTTGCCCCAGATCGTGAGCGGATCCGCTTGTCCAAGCACTACCCGGAGCACGGTGCTCGTGTCCAGGTACACGGTCATCGGGCGTCGCGGTCCTCACGCAAAAGACGCACCACGTCGATCGGCCGTTTCGGCCGCACCCGTCGCACCTTCTTGAGGTCGGCGACGGGTCGGGACGCGGGGAGGACGTCGAAGCCTTCGTTCTCCTCGGGCTCGTACGGCACGAGCCGGGCGATGGGCGTGGTACGGTCGCAGACGAGGACAGATTCCCCTCGGCGAACCTCCGCGAGATATGCGCTCAGATGGGCCTTCAGATCGGACACCATGGCCCTTTTCATGGTCTTATCATGGTCTGATCTAGTCCTGAGATCAAGCGCCGGATCTCCCGAGGACGACGCTTGCCCTCGTACAAGCGAAGCACGTGATCCTCGTCCACGAGAGCCAGCGGCAGGCCCCATGGCCGGAGCTGGCGGGCGACCGCTGACGACCGGCCGCGCCGGGCCGCGCCCTGATGATCTCCGACGTCAGGCGACCGACCCTGCGCGCGCGACATGGGCGCGGTAGTACGTCACGCGCCCGAAGATCGTGACTCGATGGGCAACCTCCGTCGGATCTACGAAACCTGCGTTGCGCATGAGTGTGAGAATCCGGTCTTCCACGTTGTCCCGCAGGTGCGCGGTTCGGTGGAGCAGGCGCGCGATGAAGCCGTCCGAGCCCGCGTCAGCGCCTCCGAAGTCGAGCAGGTGCAAGGATCCACCCCCGACGAGCACCCGCCGTGTCTCGCGCAGTGTCTTCTCCTTCTCGGGTAGCTCGAGGTGGTGGAACATGAAGGCGGACAACACGCGATCGAACGACGCGTCCGCATGCGGAAGCTCGTCCGAGAACCCGCGGTCCAGCTGCACGGAGAGCGCGTCGCGCTCGGTTTTTCGCCGAGCGCGAGCCAGCGCCTTCCGGTCGGGATCGAGCCCGACGACTTCGGCGCCCGGATGGAGACGTTTGACGAGGATCGCCAGGTTCCCCGTGCCGCAACCGATCTCGAGCACCCGCTGGCTCGGCCGAATGTCGGCTTGGTCGACCAGCTGTCGGTGCAACGACTCGCCGCCCATCCACTTGCAGAAGGGGTCATAGAGGGGGAGCAGCCAATCGTGCCCGGCTGCCGGGATGAAGGTCCGTAGGGTCTCTTCCATGATCACGCTCCTCTCAGGAGTGTTCCGACGCGTCGTGCCTGAAGCAGCGCGGCGACGTGGAGCATGACGAACAGCGGCACGAAGTACGCCGGGACGAGCACGAGGGGCAAGCGGTTGAGCGCCCCCATGCTTACGGCCACGACGAGGTCCAGTATGCCGAGGACATTCCAGGTCATGAACGTCCAGCTCGTCGCGAAGCGTTCTTGTCCTATTTCACGCTCATCAACGGACCCCGGCCCGGGTGGCGCGGTCGAAGGTGGCGGGCGGTCGGATCGGGGACGAGGTCGAGCGCTTCGAGAGCCAGCACTCCGAGCAGAGGTTCCGAGCGCGCCGGCGCGCTCACCGCATCGAGCACTGCGACGCGTCCGTCGATTGCCACGAGCAGCGGAGCAACGATTGGGCGGCGCTCCCTGCGGCCGTCGGCGTACTCGACGCGGGCTTCGCCGATCTTTCGGAGGCCGAGGCGGCGGACGAGCGGGCTCGGCAGGTAGATCCGCGTCGCGCCCGTGTCGACGAGCATCTCCGCCGTAGCGGCGCGCGCTCGGTCTCCCAAGTTGCTCAGCTTCGCGCGCACGCGGATCTCGCCCATACGCCGCATAGCGTAGCCGAGCGCGTTCCGCACGCAAGGGCAGCCGAACGCAAGTCGCTCCGGCACCCCCGCTGCCGCGACGGACGCCGCGGCGCGCCCACGGCGTGCAGGGAGGGAGGAGGCGCCGCCGGCGGGGCCCCGGGGCTTCGCGCCACCCCGCCCTCCGCAGCTCCCGCGCGCGCGAGCAGCTTCGGGGGGACGCTGCAGCTCCGAGTCGGGCGTGGAGCGAGGGACGCGGGAGCGGCGGTGGCGCCCGTCCCACCTCCCCGCCGCGCGCTATGGCACGACCCGCGCCCGGATCTGCCTGAGCAGCGCCGCGTTGTCCGAGTGGCCCGTCATGCGCGCCGTCACCCGCCCGCGCAGCGGGCGGCCGAGCAGGTAGAAGTCGCCGAAGATGTCGAGGATCTTGTGGCGCACGAACTCGTCGGGAAACCGCAGCGGCGCATTCACCACGCCGTCGGGACCGACCAGGATGCAGTTGTTCAGCCGGCCGCCGCTCGCGAGCCCCATCTGCTCGAGCGTCTCGATCTCCTTGACGAAGCCGAACGTCCGGGCCGGCGCGATCTCGCGCCGGAAGGTGTCGACGTCGGTGAAGCGAAACTCGTAGGCCTGCCGCCCGATCGGCGGGGGGTAGTCGAGCGTGTAGTGCACCTCGAACGCATCAGCGGGCTCAATCGCGATGCCCTTCTCGCCATTCCCCTCGGGGCCGAGCGCGTAGACCCGGTCGATCACCAGCTCCTCCACCGTCGCGGGCTGCTCGACGAGCCCGCCCTCGTCGAGGAGCGCGCACAGCTCCAGCGCCGAGCCGTCGAGGATCGGCACCTCACCCTGCATCTTCACGAGGACGTTCGTGATCCCGTAGGCGTGGAACGCCGCCATCAGGTGCTCGACCGTCTTGGCCACCATGCCGCCGCGGGCGAGCGTGGTCGCGTAGTCGGTCGAGTCGACGTGGTCGATCAGCGCCGGCACCGTCTCGCCCGACGAGATGCTGCCGAAGAGGATGCCGCTGCCGGGCGGCAGGGGCTGCAGGATGAGGCCGGTGCGGACGCCCGTGTGCAGACCCTGCCCGTTCACGACGACGCTGCGGGCGATGGTTCGCTGGGGCAGGCGGCGGGCAGGCGCCACCGCCGTGGAGGCCGGGGTGCCGTCGCGCTCGACGGACACGTTCCCCTCGCCGAGCGCCCGGCTGACCACCTGGAGCAGCGCGTCCAGCTGGAAGGGCTTCTCGAGAAAATCGCACGCGCCCAGCCGGATCACGCGCACCGCGGTCTCGATCGTCCCGTGGCCCGAGATGACGATGATCGGCAGGCGCGGCGCGTGCGATCGCATGCGCTCGACCAGCTCGATGCCGTCCACCTCCGGCATCCACACGTCGACGATCGCCAGCCGGGGCTCGACGTGCTGGAGCAGCTCGAGCGCGCGGCGGCCATCGGCCGCCTCGACCACCTCGAACCCTTCATCGGCGAGGACACCGCGCAGCGTGCGGCGGATCTTCTCCTCGTCGTCGACCACCAGGATGGTCTCGGGCATCGCCGTTCCTCTCCTCCCTCACGCGCCGTAGGCGCCGAGCCGCGCGCGCGCGGCCAGCTGCGCGGCCTGCTGCCGGACCGGGAACTCCATGATGAACCGGCTGCCGCGCGGCAAGTTGTCGCGCGCCCGGATGAACCCGCTGTGGTCCGCCACGATGGCCGAGACGATCGCCAGGCCGAGGCCCGTCCCCTCGGGCTTGGTCGAGAAGTACGGCTCGAAGAGCCGCGCCTTCACCTCGGCCGTCATGCCGTCGCCGTTGTCGGCGATCTCGAGACGGACGATGCCGAGGCGGGAGACGTACGTCGTCTGGAGCTCGACGCGCCCGCGCTCGCCCGGCGCGACCGTCCGCCGGGCCGCGCAGGCGGCGACGGCGTTGTCGAGGACGTTGATGACGGCGCGCTTGACCCCCTCGCGGTCGAGCTCGAGCTCGGGCAGGCCCGGCTCGGGAGCGAACGCGAAGTCGATCTCGCGGTGCCCCTCGCGGAAGAGCACGAGCGCCTCCTCGACCACCGCGTTCAGGTCCTGCGGCGTGTGCTGGCCGGCCGGCATGCGGGCGAAGGTCGAGAACTCGTTCACCAGCGCCTTCAGCTCGTCGACCTGCTGGACGATGGTGCGCGTGCACTCGTCGAACACCGCGCCGCCGTCGCGGAGCTGCCCGGCATAGCGGCGGCGCAGGCGCTGGGCCGAGAGCTGGATCGGGGTCAGCGGGTTCTTGATCTCGTGCGCGATGCGGCGGGCGACCTCGCGCCAGGCTTCCATGCGCTGCACGCGCAGGAGATGGGTCACCTCCTCCAGGAAGAGGACCAGCCCCTGCGGGCTCCCCGCGTCGTCGAGGAGGCGGGTGCCGGTGAGGAGCACCGCCACGTCGTGGCCGTCGCGCCGGAGCCGCATCTGCCGCTCCACCGTCGCGCCCCCGTCGGACGGGACGTCGAGCCGGGGAAGCGGTGGGCCGAACGTGATGGCGTAGGGCGGCCCGTCCGTCCCGTTGGCCAGGAGGCCGGCGCTCAGCTGGCGGATCTCGGCATAGGGTTCGCCCGCGAGCACCTCGTCGAGCGGCCGCCAGATGCACGCGGCGGCGCGCACGCCGAGCAGCGTCTCGGCCGCCCGGTTGAGCGTCGTGATCCGGCCCTCCGCGTCGGTCGAGATGACCCCCGCCGTGATGTTGGCGAGCAGGATCTCGAGGTAGCGACGGCGCGAGTCGAGCTCCGTACGGCTCGTCTTCAGCTCGGCCGTCATGCGGTTGAAGGCAGTGACCAGCGTGCCGATCTCGTCGTGGCCCTCGCCGGGGATGCGCTGATCGAGGTCGCCCTGGGCGACCGCGCGCGTGCCCTCCGCCAGCCGCTGGATCGGCACCGTGATCCGGCGCGCGATGTAGAAGCCGACCCACGTGGCGGCAAAGAGGACGACGACCGTCGCGAGCCCGAGCGTGATCGTGTAGGCGGTCTTGATCGGCTGCCGCTGCACCTTCAGACGCAGGTACTCGTCGAAGGCGCGGCTGATCTCCTCGCGACGCTTGGCGACGCTGTTCGGCACGTAGGTGTCGACGACCACCACCGCCACCGCCCGGTCCCCCACCACCACGGGCGCCGCGGCGCGGATCATCTCGGCCTCGCCAACGGCGTCGACGACGGTCGCCTCCTGCCCGTGGCCCACGCGGCGGACGAGGTCGGACCACGGCGCCAGTCCGATCCCCCCGGGCAGCTCGCTCCGCCGGCTGCGCGCGACCGCCTGGCCGCGCGCGAACACCTCGACGACGTCGAGCTGGTACTCGGCACGGCGCTGGTCGACGAACCGCTTGAGCGTGTCGCGCCGTTCGGGCGCCAGCAGGCCTTCGGCGTGCAGGCGTTCGGCGAGCCCGCGGGCAAAGCCGAGTGCCGTCTCCCCCAGGCCGCGGTAGTAGGTCTGCGCGATCTCGCGCGAGCCGGCGAGCGAGCTTTCCACCTGCTCGTTGAACCAGCGCTCGATCGAGTTGCCCACGAACACGAGCGCGACGAGGAAGAGGAGCGTCGCCGGCAAGAGCGCCACTCCCACGAACGCGCCAACCAGCCGCGTGCGGAGATGGGAGCCCATGATGCGCCGCCGGCGCTCGAAGATGAGCTTCATGATGTTCCTGCCGACCAGGAAGACGAGCAGGATCAGTAGGATCATGTTCAGGTTGATGAGCACGACGAGCACGGCGTTGGTGCCGACCGAGCCCGTGCCCGGGGACTGCGGGAGATGGAACTCGAAGACCGCGAAGAGGACGACCGCGAGCGCGGTCGCGACGATGATCAGCCCTTCCAGGCGCCGCCGGCGCGACTCGGGCGTGGCCGCCTTTGCCGGCGACGAGTCGGACGGGGCGGGCATGGATCCGCGCGATGATAGGGGGAAGGGGAGGCGAAGGCAAGACCGCCCCTCCGGGCACAACACGGCAAAAAAGCTCGGGAAAATGCGTGAAATCCGGCGCCCGCCGCGCCGGGACGCGCGGCTTCGCTCCGGAGAGGCTACCGGCGCCAGAAGAGGTTCAGGATGAGGGTCAGGATGATGCTCACCACCAGGCAGGTGACGAGGGGGAAGTAGAAGGTGAACGTTCCGCGACGGATCAGGACGTCGCCGGGCAGGCGACCGAGCCACGGGATGCGGGGGGCGAGCACCAGGAGCACGCCGATCAGGACGGCCGCGGCACCGAGGACGATGAGAAACCGTCCGAGATCCTGCATGATGCGCAGCATGCCCCACGAGCCGGGCGGCGAAAAGCACCGGGCCACGGTGCGGGCCTCGTTCGACAAGCAGGCGGTGGAGTTCTCCGAGAGCCCGGTCATGACGGACGCCGCGGCGCTCGCGCGGCTCGTCGCATGGGCCGGGGTCGCCGGTTCGGAACGCGTGCTCGATGTCGCGTGCGGCCCCGGCCTGGTGGCCGCCGCCTTCGCGCCGCACGCGGCGAGCGTCGTCGGCGTGGACCTCACGCCCGCCATGCTCGCGCGCGGCAGGGCGATCGTGGGCGAGCGCGGCATCCGGAACGTCGCCTTCGTGATGGCGGACGTCGAGCGCCTGCCCTTCCCCGACCAATCCTTCGAGCGCGTCGTCTCGCGCCGCGCGTTCCATCACTTTCCCGATCCGGCGCCGGTTCTCACCGAGATGGCACGCGTCTGTGCGGCCGGCGGCGCGATCGTCATCGAGGATCAGGCGCCGCCGGCGGATGCGACCGCCGCCGACGCGATGACGGCGATCGACCGGCTGCGCGACCCATCGCACACGCGCGCCGTCGATCCGGGCGCGTGGACCGCGCTCTGCGCGGCGAACGGGCTCGCGCTCGAGCGTGTGTGGCTCTCGTCGCTCGAGCTCGAGTTCGACGAATGGATCACGCGCGCGCACCCGGCGGCGGCGGACGCGGCGCGGGCGCGGGAGATGCTGGAGTGCGCGGCTCGGGGAGAGATCCCCGGCCTGCACGCCTGGCACGCCGGCGGGGCGCTGCGGTTCACGGTGGGGCTGCAGCTCGTACGGGCGGCGAAGATGTCTTGAGTCAGAGCGGGCGGGTCAGCGGCGACCGGTCGTAGAGGGTGTCGAGCGAGAGGTCGGCACCGATGGAGGCGAGGTGCAGCGTCCCGCCGCGGGTCACCTGCAAGGTCTGCCAGGCATCACCCGGATCACGTCGGCGAAGCTCAATGCGGCGTTCCTGGTGCGAGACGAGCACGTACTCGCGGAGGTGCGGGATCTGCCGGTAGTGCGCGAACTTCTCGCCGGCGTCGTACGCTGCAGTGCTGTCGCTCAGAACCTCGATCAGCACGGTGGGATTCAGCGCCGCGTTGGGATCCTCGGGATCGCGCTCGAGGTCGCCGCAGATCACCGTCGCATCGGGGTACGTGGCGAGGCCGGTCGCGCGGACCCGAACCCGGAGGTCGGATGTGAA